>OIFA01000010.1_pt1 | contig 213559 bp, 192 predicted proteins | sample 1581991 | NCBI WGS metagenome assembly OIFA01 (sample SAMN07501060, study PRJEB24779) | human gut metagenome | isolation source: stool | host: human infant | place: USA: Pittsburgh, PA
TTTCACAACAGTGCGTCGTTGTGTGCGGCGTATTATAGATATTTCAGAATTCTTTGCAAGTGCTTTTTTGTAAAAAAATGTGATTTTTTCTTGATTGAAGATCTTTTATTCAAATCGTCTAAAAAACGCCACTATTATGGTGTTTTATTCTACGAATTCAGGCTTTCTGCAAATGCCTTTACTTTTCCCCAGTCAGTATATTCAATCTCTTTTGTCGTATCAGTTTCGCCGTCTGTAATTTTCATAATCAATTGGATCATGACACGATCAATCCATTTATAACGTGGATAGAGCAGTGCACCTGCAAATACAGCTACTTTTGCTGGTGTCCATTTTATACGCTGAAGGAACTTACGAACATAGACATTTCCCTCTGGCGTATCTTTCCCTTCTTTTCTCGCAGTCAAACCTACACCAAAAAAGACCGCACTTTTTGCATTCAATAATTCGTGATGACGCTCCACAAAACGATATACCTGTTTATTAAAGTGGCCATAACGAACGGATGCTCCAATAATCACACGATCAAAAAATTGAAAATCGAGTTCTTCCATCAATGGTGATATAGATACTTCCCCTTCAAGATGCTTAGCCATAAATTCAGCAATCTTTTTAGTTTGTCCATCATAGCTTGAATATAAAATTAATGTCTTCATTATGCCTTCCAAAATGCTGGCGTGAAAAGCGCCAATAATGTGAAAATCTCTAATCGCCCACAAACCATCGCAATAGTCAGTACCCATTTGGCACTATCGGGCATTGCTGTCATATTACTGTTTACTGAACCTAAAGCTGGTCCAAGGTTGTTAATACTTGCCAATACTGCATTAAATGCATCAAAAGGCTCAACGCCACATGCAATCACACTTAATAAACAAATGAGGAATACTAATAAATAGGCAGAGAAAAAAGCCCAAATACTCCCAATCACTCGTTCATCGAGAACACTTTTGCCCCATTTAATAGGATACACTAAATTTGGGTGAACAAATCGTTTTAGCTCTCTTGCACCTTGAAGATATAGCACTAAAATCCGCGCAACACGCAAACCGCCACCCACTGAGCCTGCACAGCCCCCAATAAAAGAGGCAATAATTAATAACATCGGCACAAAAGAGGGCCACTCAGCGAAACTCGATGTGGTGTAGCCAGTTGTCGTCGAAATCGATACGGCTTGAAATACCACTTGCTCAAAATCTTGCCATGAGGAATCAAAATATTGATAGCTTATCATCACCAATGTACAAGTCACGATAAGCAAAATTTGAATACTCATAAAGAAGCGGAATTCTGGATCTTTTGTATAAATCTTCAAGAGATTTTCGCGTCCTAAAGTCGAAAATGCTCTGAAGTGCAATGCGAAGTTACAAGCAGAAATCCATAAGAAAATAACTGTGATAAAATTAATCATCGAGCTATTAAAATACCCTATACTCTCATCATGTGTAGAAAATCCGCCAATGGATACCGTCGAAAAACTATGTGTAATCGCATCAAATGGTGTCATACCCGCTAGCCAATAAGCCAAGGCGCAGGATATGGTTAAAAAGAAATAAATAAACCATAGCGCCTTTGCTGTTTCTGTTATCCTTGGTCGTATCTTCTGATCTTTCATTGGACCAGACATTTCTGCACGATACAACTGCATTCCGCCAATCCCCAATAGAGGAATGATTGCAATCGCCAGCACAATGATCCCCATACCACCTAACCATTGCAAAAATTGGCGGTAAAATAAAATAGCTTTCGGTAAATTATCTAACCCAGTCATGACTGTGGCACCCGTGGTTGTTAACCCAGAAAACGCCTCAAATACGGCAGAAGCCACCGTTAAATGAGGTGAATCAAATAACAACAATGGCAAGGTTGCTAGCCCACCTAAGACAAACCAAAACGCCACTACAATTAAAAAACCTTCTCGAGAGCGCAATTCTTGCTTATGATGATGACAAGGCCACCAAAACAACGTTCCCACAGTGAAGCTTAATACAAAAGCTTGCATAAATGCTTTACCGCCACCATCACCATAAATAAGCGCCACAAAGGCTGGAATCAGCATCGTGCCGGAAAAGCACATGATCAAAATGCCGATAATCCGAATAATGGATAAAATATGCACAATATCTCGCTTAATTCATTTCTTCTAATTTCAACGTTCCTGCCGAACGCTCAATTAATGCTTGTTCAAAAGGTTTAATTTGACCTTCACTAATGCCTAACTGTAATGCAATCTGCACTTGAAAATCTTGTTGATAAATTTCAATTTGATGTTGTTCACATAAAATTTGAATCCAATTTAATTGTGCATAATCACAATGCACTTGGAATAACTGGCGTTCTACTTTTCGTTCAGTTTCTAATAATTTTAAAGCTTGTTGCACACCATTTCCATAAGCACGAACTAAACCACCCGTGCCTAATAAAATGCCCCCATAATAACGAACAACAACGGCACTAATTTCACCAACTTGACTACCTTGCAAAGTGGATAGCATTGGCTTTCCTGCCGTTCCAGCTGGTTCTCCGTCATCGGAAAAACCTAATTGTTGTGAGTCAGTCGGTTTACCGGCCACCGCCGCCCAACAATGATGGCGAGCATTAGGATGCTGTGTTTTAATTGCAGCCCAAAAAGCTTTAGCTTGCTCAAGCCCTTCCGTATGTTGTAAATACGTAATAAAGCGACTTTTCTTAATTTCTTCTTCAAAAATGACCGCACTTTTGGGGATAAAATATTCAGCCATGAAATAATTACTTAAATGAATTTGTTGCTTAGTTTAGCATTAATAGCAGATTTATCGAAATTTCCCCATAATTATTGTATGATGTCGCTCAATTTCAATAAAACCGATGAATAATAATGACTGAAATGACTGTTGATAAAACCCTTGATACCGTTGGTTTACGTTGTCCTGAACCCGTGATGCTCGTGAGAAAAAATATTCGTCATATGAACGAAGGTGAAGTGCTGCTTATTTTGGCAGACGACCCAGCCACGACTCGCGATATTCCCAGTTTCTGCCAATTTATGGAACATACTCTTTTAGCGAGTGAAACCCAAAACACACCTTTCAAATACTGGGTGAAAAAAGGTCAATAAAAATGCGGCCATTATTAACCGCACTTTGTTATTCTGCCGTATTACTCGAAACGGGGTAATATTTTTTCTGAATAAATTCAGGCTTCAATAAAGCAGGAGCATTCCACCACTCAATCACAAGCTCCTGCGGTCCTTCTGCATAAGACGCAATTTCATACACGTTATACACAAAGTGAATCCCATCATGATCTAAATAGAAATTATCGGTCACTTCAAAAGCGTCTTTTGATGTAAATGCTTCCTCATCTTTTACCTCACCATATCGAGTATAACGTTCCCAAAGTATCTCTTTTAATTTAGCTTGCTGATTTGGTTTAAACACATCATCAAATGAAAGTCGTTTTTTTGTTTCTAAATCAATATTAAGATAATGATAACCACCAATGCCATGAGCGCCACCGCCATAGCTGTAATAATTTATTAAAAATACAGCAAGCTTACCTCTTTGGTGATTAAAAGCTAAATCTAAGGTTTCATCAACCCCAATTATTGGAGACTCCAACATTTCTTTTTTAGCTTCATCATATGCTTTTTGGTAATCTGCAATAAGCTGCTCTCGGCTTCTTGGTTTACCATCAGCATTTTTTGAAATTTGTTCTAAAAGTAGTGCATCTAACCATTCAATATTCGTTTTTAGTGTAGAAATACTGTAATGAAGTTTACCTTCAGTAGGGACATATTCATCTTCTTTGAACGATTTAGGATATTTGATGGTTTCCTCTTTATCAAAAATCACATCATCTTGAGCAATAATTGCCGGAATAACCTTCTCAGCCTTCTCTTTTTCAGCTTTTAATTGCGTATTTTCTGCCGTCAGTTGCGCAATTGTCCGTGTTTGTTGCTCAATCGTTGCTTTCTCTTCTTTATCTTCGCAACCTGTTACAGTAAAAAGTGAGGTTAAAATTAAGGCTGAAATCAGTGTCTTTTTCATGTATTACCTATAAATCAAATGTATCTTTATCACGTAGAATATGATCATTGCCTTTGCGGCGTAAAAAGCCGGTACGGTCAAAATATTCCATTAATTGCACTGTCAGTTTTCGGCCAAAGTTTAGCTTATCACGTAATTCATTTACGGCAACCTTACCTTCTTCGCCTGCCATTTGCTTAATTAAGCGAGCATAAGCATAAATGCTTTCAGTCAGGAAAAAACGATCTTTTACGATTGGCGTAAGATAGCCCAATTTACCCGCTTTATACATAAAATTACGCATCACACTTTCATCTTGCGCCAAGGCTGTTGCCATATCACGTACCCAAATGGCTTGACCATGTGCTTTCTCAAATTCAGCTAACACCGCTTGCCATAAGCTTTGCTCTTCAGCTGAAAATTGGATTTTGTGTGAAGGCAAATGTAACCAGCCACGAGTCTGCTGCAATTGGCCTTCATCAAGCATTTCTTCAATAAAATGGTAAATTAGATTTTCCGGTTGGTTTAAAGTCGCAATACGATATAAACGGGCTTTACTCAAACCTAGCTGATCATTATGTTGCTCATGATAGGTAGCAAGTGCGGTCAAAATTTGCTGCATTTTTTCACATTGATAATCGCAATTAAAACACCAATTTTGGAAACGGATATCGCCATTCTCGGCCAATGCTTCAGCTAGTTGATTTTCGGTTAGTTGCTCACTCCACATTAAAGCTTGAGCTGAAATCGCCTCTTTTTGTAAGGTCAATCCGATGCGTTGTGTAGCAGTTTGTGCCTGATTAAGTTTATCCAAAAACGCTAAGCGAGCCTCTGTACGCTTATAACGTTTTGGTGAATGAATTTCGAGTACCTTGGCACCACCAATTAACGCTTTCGCATCACCACTACGTAAAATTAATTTATCCCCAAAAGCTAAAAATAATGGTTGTTCTAAAATGACCTCTGCTAAAGTGCGGTCATTTTTCATTGCATTTTTGCTTTCAAGCAAAGTGAGCTTACCCGTCGTACGACTTGCTGCATGATAAATATGCACGGGCTGACTGTCTTTCAAATTTACTTCAGGTGTAATTTCAATGGTAATACGATCGGTTGGTTCAAGTGGTTCTGAGGCTAACAACCAATCGCCGCGCTGCATTGGAATACGATCTAAATCAACGTTTAAATTGAGCGCTAAGCGTTGACCAGCCAAACCTTTTTCGCTCGGTGTATTCTGAGCATGAATATTTTTTACGCGAACTTTTTGTCCCGTAGAAAGGAAGACTTCATCATCAATGGCCACCGTTCCTGCAAATGCTGTCCCTGTTACCACTGTCCCCGCCCCTTTCACGCTAAAAACACGGTCGATGGCGTAACGGAACGGTTTATTTATTTCAGCTAATTCAGGTAAATTGGCAAAATAATCACGTAACGCATCAATACCTAAGCCTGTTTGTGCTGATGTAATAAAATAATGAGATTCAGCTAAGAATGGATAATCCGTCTGAATTTGTGTTTTTAGTGCCTCAATTTGCTCATCTGTTGCTCGATCAGCCTTGGTAATCACTACCATGATTTCAGTAAATTGAAGCTGACGTAAAATCGCTAAATGTTCTTTAGTTTGTGCGGCAATCCCTTCATCTGCTGCGACAATGAGCATCGCATAATGCACACCACCAAGGCCCGCCAACATATTGGCGAGAAACTTTTCATGGCCAGGCACATCAATAAACCCGAGTACTTTCTCTTTTAAAGGCAAATAGGCATACCCCAAATCAATGGTCATGCCACGTTTTTTTTCTTCCGGTAAATGAGCGGTATTCGTCCCCGTTAGTGCTTGCAAAAGGGCTGTTTTACCATGATCGACGTGTCCTGATGTTACTATGATCATAATTTTTCCACCGTATCTAATAGTGCCTTAAAGTCGGCCACGCTACGTAAATCTAACCAGATTTTTCCTTTCTCAACTCGGCCGATTATCGGTTGTTCTAATTGCTTAAATGTAGTCAAAAGTGCGGTCAATTTTGCCTCTGTTTTTTCGGCAATCGTCACCGCAAGAGAAGGAATCGTCGCCATCGGTTGAGAACCACTACCAATTTGAGCAAAGCTTTCTTCAATCTCAACCTGGTAATCTTTTAAGCGGTTTGCTAAACAGGCTTTAAGTTGTTCAGCTTTTTCTTTTAATACATCCATTGATTGGGTGAGCAAATGCAAAGTTGGCAATGTCTCAGTAAGTTTTTCAGGTTGGAGATAAAGGCGCAATGTTGCCTCAAGCCCAGCTAAAATCACTTTATCGCAACGTAATACGCGCTTTAGTGGGTGAGCTTGTAACTGAGCAATCCACTCTTTTTTACCGACGATAATACCGGCTTGTGTTCCACCCAATAATTTATCACCCGAGAATGACACCAAGTTTACGCCCTGTGCGACTTTTTCTTGCACCGTTGGCTCATTCGGTAAATCATATTGGCTTAGATTAATCAATGCACCACTACCAAGATCCGTCATCACTGGAATATCAAATTCTCGCCCAAGATCAACTAACTCTTGTTCTGAAACCGAAGCGGTAAATCCACTAATATGGTAGTTACTGCAATGTACTTTCATTAAGAAAGCGGTATTTTCATTGATTGCTTGACGATAATCTTTCAAATGTGTGCGGTTTGTTGTTCCTACTTCAACAAGTTTACAGCCTGCTTGAGCCATAATGTCTGGAATGCGAAATGCTCCGCCGATTTCAATTAACTCACCACGAGAAATAATGACTTCTCTATCTTTAGCAAAGGTGGCTAACATCAAGAGTACGGCTGCAGCATTATTGTTAACGATACAAGCTGCCTCTGCGCCTGTGAGTTGTGCCAATAACTCACTAATATAATTATCCCGATGACTGCGTTTGCCTTCTTCCAAATCATATTCCAGCGCAACGTTACCTTTCATCGCATGAAGTGCTGCTTGCTGTGCACTTTTAGCCCATAAGGCTCGCCCTAAATTTGTGTGTAATACCGTGCCCGTTAAATTATGGACTGATTTAATTTGCACATGATTTTGTTGAGACAAACGATGCTGTAAATGATGTAATGTACTTAGGTGATCGGCAAAAAAGTGCGGTAAATGTTGATGTTGTTTGATAAACTCACGCCCTTCAGACAATAATTGGCGCAATTCACGCACGACAGCTGAATGACCAAATTTAGTTAAAAGTATTTCACCCTCTGGTGTTTTTAAAAATTTATCTACCGAAGGAAGTTGTTGAAAAAGTGTGGTCATTTTTAATTCCTATTTCAAAATAGCGTTGAATTGCGAACTAATTTACGCTAAAGTAACCGTAATTTCAATAACGGAAGGTCGTCATCTCCGGTGAGGTGGCAGGACTTCAAATCCTGTTGGGGACGCCAGCGTTCCCGGGTGGGTTCAACTCCCATGACCTTCCGCCAATCCATATAAATCTGCATAAATCCACGTAAATAATTCACCAGCAAGACCCAGTTAGAATAAGGCTTTATTGTAATTTTACGTAATCGGACGTAAACTACCAGCAACGATTTTTAGTAACATTTTTTGTACTATATTTTGGCGATAGTACTATTTTTTTGGATTCACTCCCAAATCCGGCTTAAATCTTCAAAAAACGATAGTACAAAAACTGAAATTCAACTAAGTAAATCAATGTTTTAAAAATCGGTAAATAACAGCTATTCACTGTTTTTTGATGGTACTAAAATTTATGGCACGCATAATTCAACCCTTAACCGATACGAAGATCCGCACCGCTAAAGCGGATGATTTCCCCCTAAGAGATGGCAACGGCTTATCATTAGAACTTACAAATGCAGGCTCTAAGATATGGCGGTTTAACTATCAAAAACCTTTCACTAAAAAACGCACTAATATTAGCATTGGTAACTTAAAAGAAATGGGGCTTGCAGAGGCACGCATTAAGCGTGATGAATATCGAGCCTTATTGCTTAAAGATATTGATCCGAAAGAATATGCAGACAAGCAACAACAAGAGGCTAACGATAAATTAAACCGCACTTTTGAAAAGATGGCTCACTTATGGTTTGAGGATAGAAAACTAAAAGCTAACTTTACCGAGCGCACAGCGAAAGATACGTGGGCTTTATTTGAACGCCACATTTTAAAAGCGTTAGGGGCTTATCCAATCGACAGAATCACGCCTTTAATAGCAATCAACGCATTTAAGCCATTAGAGCGAGAGGGAAAGTTAGAGACGGTTAGAAAAATCATCAATAACGTGAATTTTGTAATGCGTTATGCTTTGCATCGTGGACTGATTGAAACTAACAATCTTGCAAATATTGGCAATGAATTTGATAAGCCTATCACTAAAGGAATGAGCACTATACCACCTGAAGAATTACGGAGCTTTCTAGTTAAGTTTTATGAGGCAAGGGATAATAATCGATTCTCGCCATTGTCATTTTATGCCGTAATGCTAACGTTGCTCACAGGCAGCCGACCAAGCGAAATAGCAAAAGCCAAATGGAGCGATATTGATTTTGATACAGGCATTTGGAGTTATTTAGTGCAGAAAGGCAATAAGAACCGACCTGAGGGGCAATTACATACGGTTAGAGATTGATGCAGCGCAAGGGGGTAAGAAATGGCTAAATTAATCAACGCCCCTTACGCTAAACAGCAAGACCCCACAGGTCAAAGCCTTGTGACTATCTGCATAGGCACGCAAGCGCAAACTATCGCAAATCATTTTAATGAAATGGGTAAAAGTGCGGTAGAAATTGAGCTAGAAAATTCACTAGGCGAGCAAGGGAAATCATTTCCTTGTGTAGTGATTGATAGTGAGATTTTAGAGCAGATAGAACGCTATCGCATTGCACCTAAAAATACCCAGTCTATCCGCTTAATACAGGCGAATAATGGCGTAGCCCTATCATATGAAACGCTTGAGCTCATTTATTTAAATATCGCGCAATCCACCAGTGCAGAAAGCGTGATTTATTGCAATGAGGCTGGCGAAGTGTTGGAAGATGTAAGCCGATATATTCAACGGTTAAACGAGGACGAGGAAAGCGAAGATATAGAATAAAAAGCCTATTTTGAAAGGTATAGACTATCAATAATAAAGAGCTGATCATAATTGATTTGCTCTTTTTTTTATTCCACAGACGGAAAGAACAAGAAAAATTTTTTCCGTGTGTAGATGAGTTAAAAAATATTGGGCATTTTGGGCACGGAAACAACAAAATATAAATATATCAATCACTTATAAAAAATAGCGTGCCCAAATTACCCCTTTTCGTGCCCAAAAATAGGCTTTCCGTGCCCAATTTGTGCCCAGCCGTGCCCAGTGTTTTTTAGTTATCTATACACTTTTTTTATTTTTTCGGTGGTGGATAGCTATGGTTGATCTATAGGTAAAACTTTACTAAAACGTGGTAGAGGTAAGAATAAGGCTTTATGCAATGCATTGAGCCTTTTTTATTGAGTTTTGTCAGCAGTACGCGCGTACGCGCGCGAGGGCAATCCAAAATATCCCGAAATATACCTGCAGGTATATATAGACAAATTTTTAAAAAAATGCTTAACTAACGCAATATTTAAAAATTGCGTTCCTTGAGTTATGAAAGTATCTAAACCCAAACCACTTATAGAGCTATTAAAAACAGAGCTTACACCTGAAAATATCCTTTTAATGAATCAATATAAAGCTATTGATGAAAAGGGACGTTATTTACATTGGGATAAATTTAAGCGCATTTATACAAAAAACACCGATTTTGCGTGGCTAGCTACAAAATTAAGTCGCGGTGCATTACTGAATCATTTTTCTATTGGGCAGTATGATTTTTCTTATGCTGTCCCTACGACTTTGCAAGCCTTGTTACACTTCATTGATAAAACCTCAGGTGGAAATATTGGCGTAAATAATCTTACGGGGTTAAGCCAAAGCGAGCAGAATAGATTCTTGTTAAAATCACTCATTATGGAAGAGGCGATAACGTCCGCACAACTTGAGGGGGCGGTAACTACGCGTAAAGTAGCTAAAGAAATGCTAGAGAAAGCGCGGAAACCAAGCAATAAAGATGAAATGATGATTGCCAATAACTACCACTTAATGAAACAAGCGATCGCATTAAAAAACACCCCGCTTTCAATGGAAATGATTTTAAAGCTTCACAGGACAGCAACACTACAAGCAATAGAAAATAATGCAATAGCGGGCGAATTAAGGGGGGATGATGAAATCTTTATTGCAGATTATGACGGAAATATCATTTATCAACCGCCTAAATCAACAGATTTACCCAATTTAATGCAATCCCTTTGTGATTTTGCTAACACCAATCACAACGGCATAGATGCAGAATTTATTCATCCCGTAATTAAAGCAATGATACTTCATTTTCTTGTTGGATTTATCCACCCTTTCGGAGATGGTAACGGCAGAACCGCACGTGCCTTGTTTTATTGGTTTATGCTAAAAAATGGCTACTGGTTGTTTGAATATATTTCTATCAGTCGGTTACTGAAAGAAGCACCAGCTAAGTATGCGCGCGCATATCTGTACACAGAAACTGACGATTTAGATTTAACTTATTTTCTTTACTATCAAGCGGAAATTATTCAAAGAGCAATTACCGATTTAGAAAAATATATCAGTGATAAACAAAACAATTTCAAAGCCTTTAGTGCTGCTATTGCACAATTTACAACAAGCGTTACACCTAAACTAAATGATAGACAAGTGCAGCTACTACAAAAAGCATCAAAAGAAACGGGGGCTATTTTTACAGCTAAGGAAATAAGTAGAGAGTATGACATAACCGAAAACACCGCACGAAAAGATTTGAAACGCCTTGCTGATTTAAATCTATTTGGGCAATTAAAAAATGGGAATCAGATAGGCTACATTACGCCTAGCGACTTATTAGCACGCTTAAAAAAATAGAATAATTAATCAAGGATAAATAAAGGCTTGATGCAGTACATTGAGCCTTTTTTATTGAGTTTTGTCATCAGTACGCGCGCGCGAGGGGGTGATAAAATCGCTATGGGTTTTGTCTATCAAAACCGCCCATTCAACTCAATTTTTACAACCGCAAAATTAATATTTTAGATGAAAGATGATGATGCCTAGAAACCTAAAAATTAGCCGAAAACCGCGAGCCCGAAACCCCGTGGAAAGATGCGCCCCCTTAGGAGTACCTTTTAATCTCTAGCTACTAGCGATAATCATCACTCATCATTGCACGACAAACAGCAGAAACAAGATGCTTTATCCCTTCCCTTTGTGAATTAGAAAATTTGTCAAATAGATCTCATTTTTCTTTTTTGCTGGTGGCTAGAAGTGATTAAATGGCAAAAAAAGTGATAAATCACTTTCATTAATCACTTTATCACTTGTGTATCACTTGTTAATCACTTGTCTTTTTATTTTTTATAATCAAATGCTTACAGTGAGAAATGACCATTGGAAGTGAATAAGTGATTAAACTTCGCAAAAAAAATCTCCCGCGAAAATTTTTATTTTTTACTATAAAAGATAGCGAGCTATCATTACGCGGTTAAGATGTTTAAAGTTTGATTTTGGGCACTGGTAAATCATCATTTAGGGTTGCTTTCAAATTTGGTTAAAAAGTAATCAAAAATCAACGGAAAAAATTTTTTAGTACCATATTTTGTACTATATTTTTGATGCCAAAAAATAATATCATTATTTTTCATAAAGTTATGATTCAAATTCAACTCCCATGACCTTCCGCCACTTTTTTCCTCCAACAAATATTTCTCTCTTCCTAACATTCACTTTTTTAATTTGAATTTTCATCATAATTTTGCGGAATTTTAGGCAAACAAAAAGGCGTATCTTTCGATACGCCTTCTTAATCTAACTTGTTACAGTTAATACATCAATTATTTGATGATTTTCGCAACAACGCCAGCACCTACTGTACGGCCACCTTCACGGATTGCGAAACGTAAACCTTGGTCCATCGCGATTGGGTGGATTAAGCTTACTGTCATTTTGATGTTATCACCAGGCATTACCATTTCCACGCCTTCTGGTAACTCGATTGTACCCGTTACGTCAGTTGTACGGAAATAGAACTGTGGACGGTAACCTTTGAAGAATGGAGTGTGACGACCACCTTCTTCTTTTGATAATACGTAAACTTCTGATTCGAAATCAGTGTGTGGCGTGATTGAACCTGGTTTCGCTAATACTTGACCACGTTCGATTTCTTCACGTTTTGTACCACGTAATAAGGCACCAATGTTCTCACCTGCACGACCTTCGTCAAGTAATTTACGGAACATTTCAACACCAGTTACTGTTGTTTTCGATGTTGGTTTGATACCAACGATTTCAACTTCATCACCAGTACGGATGATACCACGCTCAACACGACCTGTTACTACTGTACCACGACCTGAAATTGAGAACACGTCTTCGATTGGAAGAAGGAACGGTTGGTCAATTGCACGCTCTGGTTCAGGAATGTAAGTATCTAAGTGGTTTGCTAACTCAAGGATTTTTTCTTCCCATTCTGCAACGCCGTTTAATGCTTGTAATGCAGAACCACGTACGATTGGTGTATCATCACCTGGGAAATCATATTGAGAAAGAAGTTCACGAACTTCCATTTCTACTAATTCTAATAACTCTTCGTCATCTACCATGTCGCATTTGTTTAAGAATACGATGATGTAAGGTACACCTACTTGGCGACCTAATAAGATGTGCTCACGAGTTTGTGGCATAGGACCATCTGTTGCTGCTACTACTAAGATAGCACCGTCCATTTGCGCCGCACCGGTAATCATGTTTTTAACATAGTCCGCGTGTCCTGGGCAGTCAACGTGTGCGTAGTGGCGAGTTGGAGTATCGTATTCAACGTGTGAGGTGTTGATGGTGATACCACGCGCTTTTTCTTCTGGCGCGTTATCGATTTGGTCGAATGCACGAGCTGCACCACCGTAGTGTTTTGCTAATACGGTTGTGATTGCTGCTGTTAAAGTTGTTTTACCGTGGTCAACGTGGCCGATTGTACCCACGTTTACGTGCGGTTTTGTACGTTCAAATTTTTCTTTAGACATTTGTTTAGTTTCCTAGAAAATGCTCTATAAGCCATTCAACTTATAGAGCGGATTGTTACAAAAAATTATTTTTTACGCGCTTCAATTACTGCAGCAGCAACACTTGTTGGGGCTTCAGCATATTTTAATGGTTCCATTGAGTATGATGCACGACCTTGAGTTTGTGAACGTAAGTCTGTTGCATAACCGAACATCTCAGAAAGTGGAACTTCTGCATCGATTTTAACAACGAATTCGTTCGCTTCTTGACCGTTAACCATAGCACGACGACGGCTTAAGTCACCGATTACATCACCAACATACTCAGGTGGAGTTTCTACTTCAACTTTCATGATTGGCTCAAGTAGAACTGGGTTTGCTTTAGCGAATGCTGCTTTAAATGCTAAAGAAGCGGCTAATTTAAACGCTAATTCAGATGAGTCAACATCATGGTATGAACCGAAGTGTAAACGTACACCAAGATCGACTACTGGATAACCCGCTAACGGACCAGATTTAAGCTGTTCTTGGATACCTTTATCAACCGCAGGAATGTATTCACCAGGGATTACACCACCTTTGATTTCGTTTACAAATTCGTAACCAGGACCTTCTGGATCTAATGGATATAAGTCGATAACAACGTGACCATATTGACCGCGACCACCAGATTGTTTTGCGTGTTTACCTTCCACATCGTTAACACGAGTGCGGATAGTTTCACGGTAAGATACTTGTGGTTTACCGATGTTAGCTTCCACTTTGAACTCACGTTTCATACGGTCAACGATGATATCTAAGTGTAACTCACCCATACCAGAAATAATGGTTTCACCAGATTCTTCATCAGTGTGAACACGGAATGAAGGGTCTTCTTGAGCAAGACGACCTAATGCAAGACCCATTTTTTCTTGGTCAGCTTTAGTCTTAGGTTCTACTGCTACAGAGATTACTGGCTCTGGGAATTCCATACGCTCAAGGATGATTGGTGCATCGATAGCACATAATGTATCACCCGTAGTTACATCTTTTAAGCCGATTGCTGCAGCGATATCGCCCGCACGAACTTCTTTGATTTCTTCACGTTTATTAGCATGCATCTGTACGATACGACCAAAACGTTCACGTTTTTGACGTACAGAGTTTAATACGGTATCACCAGAGTTAATTACACCTGAGTACACACGGAAGAAGGTTAAGTTACCTACGAATGGGTCAGTTGCAATTTTGAATGCTAATGAAGAGAATGGCTCATCATCGCTTGCGTGACGTTCACCTTCAGTTTCATCTGGATTGATACCTTTGATTGCTGGAATATCAGTCGGTGCTGGTAAGTATTCAACAACCGCATCAAGCATTGCTTGAACACCTTTGTTTTTGAATGCAGAACCACAAGTTACCAAGATGATTTCGTTTGCTAATACGCGTTGACGAAGACCTGCTTTGATTTCTTCTTCGCTTAACTCTTCACCACCAAGATATTTTTCCATTAATTCTTCAGTTGCTTCAGCTGCTGCATCAACAAGGTTTTGACGCCATTCTTCACAAGCTGCTTGCATATCTGCAGGAATATCTTCATAAGTGAAAGTCATACCTTGGTCTGCTTCATTCCAGTTGATCGCTTTCATTTTGATCAAATCAACAACACCAGTGAAGCTTTCTTCTGCACCGATTGGAAGTTGAAGAGGAACAGCATTAGCACCTAAACGAGTTTTAAGTTGATCAACAACACGTAAGAAGTTAGCACCAGTACGGTCCATTTTGTTTACAAACGCGATACGTGGAACTTGATATTTGTTAGCTTGACGCCATACAGTTTCAGACTGAGGTTGAACACCACCAACCGCACAGTAAACCATTACCGCACCATCAAGAACACGCATAGAACGTTCTACTTCAACAGTAAAGTCTACGTGTCCCGGGGTATCGATAACGTTGATACGGTGTTGTTGGAACTGTTGTGACATACCAGACCAGAATGCGGTAGTTGCCGCAGAGGTAATGGTAATACCACGTTCTTGTTCCTGTTCCATCCAGTCCATTGTCGCTGCACCATCGTGTACTTCACCAATTTTGTGACTTACACCAGTGTAGAATAAGATACGTTCAGTGGTAGTAGTTTTACCAGCATCAATGTGCGCACTAATACCGATATTACGATATCTTTCAATAGGGGTTGTACGAGCCATTATTATAACCTTGTTAAGTTTAATATCTGTTTATATAAGGGTAAGGCTTCATCGAGGATGAAGCCCTTAAATTTTAAAAGCGTATTACCAACGGAAGTGAGCAAATGCTTTGTTAGCTTCAGCCATACGATGAACGTCTTCACGTTTTTTCACTGCTGCGCCTTTGTTATCTGATGCATCAGATAATTCATTTGCAAGACGTAAAGCCATTGATTTATCACCGCGTTTACGTGCCGCTTCAACGATCCAACGCATACCTAATGCGTTACGACGAACTGGACGTACTTCAACTGGCACTTGGTAAGTAGAACCACCAACACGACGAGATTTAACCTCAACAGTTGGGCGAACGTTTTCAAGTGCAATTTCAAATGCTTCTAAAGGTTCTTTACCTGTGCGTTCTGCAAGTTTGTCTAACGCACCGTAAACGATGGTTTCAGCAACGGATTTTTTACCGTCTACCATTAATACATTAATAAATTTTGCAAGTAACTCTGAACCGAACTTCGGATCTGGAAGAATCTTGCGTGGTTCAACACTACGACGACGTGGCATTGCGAATTTCTCCGTATATTTAATCTTCAGGATATCCAAAACTCTATAAAAATTAACCGCACTTTAAAGTGAGCTAATGTGATACTGGAGTTTCTGATTTAAATTTTTACTAATTTAGACGTTTGGCCTTACTTAACGGAGTTCCATTAAGCTTTAGGACGTTTAACGCCGTATTTAGAACGACCTTGTTTACGATCTTTAACGCCTGCACAGTCTAATGCGCCGCGTACAGTGTGGTAACGCACACCCGGTAAGTCTTTAACACGACCACCACGGATAAGCACAACACTATGCTCTTGAAGGTTGTGACCTTCGCCGCCGATGTAAGAAGTTACTTCAAAGCCATTAGTTAAACGAATACGACATACTTTACGTAATGCTGAGTTCGGTTTTTTAGGTGTAGTTGTGTATACACGAGTGCACACACCACGTTTCTGCGGGCAAGCCTCTAATGCAGGAACGTTACTTTTTACAACCTTTTTCACACGCGGTTTGCGTACTAGCTGGTTGATAGTTGCCATTAAAAAAGCTCCAGTTTAAATGTTATTCATAATAGAATGTTTGTTACAAAATCTATCTTTCCATCCAATAGACAGAAGAAATAGACGCTGAATTTTAATGGTTTCACCTAGTATTGTCAATATTTAAACAAAAATGGATCGCAGAGGATCGCTTGTCAAAAAAGCTACGCCAAATGAGCGGTCCTTTTAAATTAATTGCCTGTCTTTAGTTGGGGTTTTATAATTTTAACTAAAATAATTTTGGGCAAAATTTATGTTACGTTCATTCCTCTACCATTTACGTTATTTTTATCATAAAAAGCTTCGACAAACCCATCGTATCTCTCATAAAACACTCGAATTTGTATGTTTACTGATTGGTGCGACATTTGTTGCCCTATTTTCCTTTGGATTTGCGAAACTCGCCGATATCGGACTTGAATTTAATGCCTATTGGTCTGCTAAATATCCTCTCACCGTTTGGATCGTTTTACCGCTTGGTCTTGCTTTTCTCACCTGGTTTACCGCCAAATACACACCTTATGTTGGTGGCAGCGGTATTCCACAAGTGATTGCCTCCATCAATCTTCCTTACAGTGGCTATAAAACGAAACTTGTTAAATTTCGCCAAACCATTTGGAAAATTCCACTTACTTTCTTTGCAATGGTTATCGGTGCGTCTGTTGGACGTGAAGGGCCTTCTGTTCAAGTGGGTGCAGCGGTTATGCTCGCTTGGGGAAATTTCTGTCGTAAATATAACTTCGCTTTCCGTGGTTTAAGTACGAATGAACTCATCGCAACCGGTGCAGCAGGCGGTCTTGCTGCCGCCTTTAATGCCCCTTTAGCTGGGGTCATTTTTGCCATTGAAGAACTTGGTCGAGGCGTGATGTTACGCTGGGAAAGGCGTGTATTACTCGGTGTATTAGCGGCCGGTTTTATTTTAGTGGCGATTCAAGGCAATAGCCCTTACTTTCCAGCCTATAAAGGTGCGACTTCTATTCCTTATTTATATCTTTGGCTTGCCATTTGTGGCATCGTCTGCGGTGTACTGGGTGGTATATTTGGACGACTCCTTGCCAAAGGGCTCGCGGGGCTTTCTCCACTCAAATGGCGTGATTGGATCCGCAAACACCCAATTTACATTGCCTTATTACTCGGTTTAGTACTTGCCGCAATGGGTACCTACAGCGAAGGGCAAACTTATGGAACGGGCTATAATGTGGTTGCAAGAGCATTAGAAGGACAACTCGTTTCACCTGAAGTGGGAATACTAAAACTCTTCGCAACGGTTACGACGTATTGGAATGGCATCGCGGGCGGAATTTTTACGCCATCTCTCACTACTGGTGCGGGTATCGGCACTATGTTATGGGAAATCAGTAACGGCATGGTCGATCAACGTTTCTTGGTCATTTTATGTATGGCAGCCTTTTTAGCTGGAGGCACACAATCCCCTGTGACAGCCAGCGTAGTAGTAATGGAAATGACGGGGGCCCAACCCGTGCTGATTTGGCTCTTGATTTCCAGTATTATTGCCTCCATAATTTCGCGCCAATTTAGTCCGAAACCTTTTTACCACTTTGCGGCTGGACGTTTCCGCCAACGAATGCAGGAACAACAAGCAGAAGATCTTCGCCGTAACAAAATTCAAGAGAAATAAAATATGTCAGAAAATCAGCCGCACTTTTATCGTGGACGCTTTTCCGTTGCGCCAATGTTAGATTGGACAACACGCCATTGTCGCTATTTTCATCGCCAATTTAGTAAACATGCGTTGCTTTATACTGAAATGGTTACGGCTCCCGCCATTATTCATGCCAAATACGATCATTTAGATTTTGATTTGCAAGAAAACCCAGTTGCCTTACAACTTGGTGGAAGTGATCCCGCACAGCTTAAACATTGTGCCAAATTAGCCGAAGAAAGAGGCTATCATGAAATTAATCTGAATGTGGGTTGCCCGTCTGACCGCGTGCAAAATGGTATGTTTGGTGCTTGCTTAATGGCAAAAGCGAATTTAGTAGCAGAATGTATTGCAGAAATGCAACGTGTCGTGAATATTCCTGTCACCGTGAAAACTCGTATTGGCATTGATGATTTGGATAGCTATGAATTTCTCTGCGACTTTATCGAAAAAGTCCATCACGCAGGCTGCCAAGAATTTATTGTTCATGCACGAAAAGCCTGGCTTTCAGGATTAAGCCCAAAAGAGAATCGCGAGATTCCCCCTTTGGATTATGAGCGTGTTTATCAATTGAAAAAAAACTTCCCGCAGTTGACTATTGCAATTAATGGCGGCATTAAAACCATCGAAGAAATGAAACATCATTTACAATTTGTTGATGGCGTGATGGTTGGGCGTGAGGCTTATCAAAATCCGTCGTTATTGGGCTATGTTGATCAAATGCTTTTTGATGCCAATGCGGATATCGTCACACCAAGACAAGCGGTGGAAGCCATGTTCCCTTACATTGAAAAGCAACTGAGCCAAGGTGTTTATTTAAATCATATCGTTCGACATATGCTCGGTGCATTCCAAAACTGCAAAGGAGCAAGACAATGGCGACGCTATTTAAGTGAAAATGCCTTTAAGCAAGGGGCGGGAATTGAAGTGGTTGAAACGGCATTAAGCTTTGTGGAAACGAATTAAGCCTAAAATGCAAAGTGCGGTCAGAATTTAACAAATTTTCTGACCGCACTTTTTTTCCGAGTATTTAATTAGCACTGATATTTCTGACGATATGCCACTAAATCTTCAATCGTTAATACCACATAACCAAATTTTTTCGCAAATTCGATAATTTCTGGTGCACGCGCCATGGTGCCATCATCATTCGTGATTTCACAAATCACACCCGCTGGCTTAAAACCACTTAAACGCGCTAAATCAACCGAAGCTTCGGTATGACCGCGACGGGCTAAAACCCCCCCTTCTGCGGCGCGTAATGGAAAAACATGGCCTGGACGATGAAGATCTGTCGGTTTTGCCTGATCTGCAATCGCAGCTTTAATGGTTGTTACTCGATCTTGTGCTGATACACCTGTTGACACACCTTCTGCTGCTTCAATTGTCACGGTAAACGCGGTTTTATTCACGCTATTATTATGCTCAACCATCGGCGGTAAATCAAGCTGTTTGCATTGTTCATCGGTGATACATAAACACACGATACCGCTGCCATAACGAATAAGTTTTGCCATTTGTTCTGGGGTAATGGTTTCCGCTGGGAAAATTAAATCGCCTTCATTTTCGCGATCTTCATCATCCAATACTAATACGCCATTACCTTGTTTGAATGCGTTCAATGCGTTAATTACCCGTTCTTCGCCGGTCGCACCAAATGCAGATAAAATTGACTGATTCATCGTAATTTCCTTTGTTGTTACGTTAAAATTAACCAGAATCAGGGCTGAGAAATGCAAATAAACAGAACGGAATTGGGAACCCAATCCGTTTTATTCTCTTTCATCCAGACTATACTGTCGGCTTTGGAATTTCACCAAATCTGCTAACCTTAAAACGATCAGAAACAATTTCGTCAAAAACATGATCAAAACTGTCCGCACTTTTAAGCGCTCGTGGGCTATCACCACCGGTAGGGAATTTCACCCTGCCCTGAGAATGCAGGTCGTAGTATAACGCAAAATGTCGCTGTAAAAAATCATTCAATGAAAAATGTTTTTATTTGCACAAAGATTGCATAAAATAGGACTATTCAGCCACCTCGCAGTGGTCATTTAGCGAAGGATACATTATGTCGAACAAACACGATAAAAAAGTGGGTGTAATTTTTGGGAAATTCTACCCGGTTCATACCGGCCACATTAATATGATTTATGAGGCATTCAGTAAAGTGGATGAGCTTCACGTAATTGTGTGTAGCGATACAGAACGTGACTTAAAACTCTTTTACGATAGCAAAATGAAACGTATGCCAACAGTACAGGATCGTCTTCGTTGGATGCAACAAATCTTTAAATATCAACAAAATCAAATTCTTATCCATCACTTAGTAGAAGATGGCATCCCAAGCTATCCGAATGGCTGGCGAGCTTGGAGTGAGGCGGTAAAAAATCTATTTGAAGAAAAACAATTTAGCCCTACGATTGTTTTTAGCAGTGAACCGCAAGACAAAGCGCCATACGAACAATACTTAGGGCTTGAAGTTTCTTTAGTCGATCCTGACCGCTCTTTCTTTAATGTATCCGCCACGAAAATTCGTACTACTCCTTTCCAGTATTGGAAGTTTATTCCGAAAGAAGTCCGTCCGTTCTTTGCAAAGACTATTGCTATTTTAGGCGGCGAAAGCAGTGGAAAAAGTGTGCTAGTCAGCAAACTGGCGGCTGTATTTAATACCACCTCCGCCTGGGAATATGGTCGGGAATATGTCTTTGAGAAATTAGGTGGCGATGAGCAAGCCATGCAATATTCTGACTATCCACAAATGGCACTCGGCCATCAGCGTTATATTGATTATGCCGTCCGACACGCACACAAAATTGCTTTTATTGATACAGATTTCATCACAACACAAGCATTTTGTATTCAATATGAAGGAAAAGCTCATCCATTCTTAGACTCCATGATTAAAGAATATCCGTTTGATGTAACAATTCTCTTAAAAAATAATACCAAATGGGTGGATGACGGTTTGCGCAGTTTAGGTAGTCAGCAACAACGCCAACAATTCCAGCAATTATTGAAAAAATTACTCGATAAATATAAAGTACCCTATATTGAAATTGAGTCTCCAAGTTACTTAGATCGCTATAACCAAGTAAAATCAGTGATTGAAAAAGTGCTCAATGACGAAGTACTAGATGATCTGCAACATAGCAAACAAATTTTAGCAGAGAAATAAGGTGATTTTATTCGCAGGCGATCCGCACGGAAGTTACGAACATCTTTATCCTTTCGTGCAAGAGAATGACAATGTTGCCCTGATTATTTTAGGCGACTTGCAGCTTTCTTCGCCTGATGAATTAGATAGACTCGCACAACATTGTGATATTTGGTTTATTCATGGCAACCATGATAGCAAAACCGTTGCCGCATTTGAGGCGATTTGGGGGACACATTGGAAATCGCGTAATTTGCATAATCGTGTTGTTGAAATTCAAGGACAACGCATTGCAGGCTTAGGTGGCGTATTCCGTGGACAAATCTGGATGCCACCCAATAAACCGATGTATTTTGACCCCATCCACTATTGCCAATATAGCCCGCAAGAAAAAATTTGGCGTGGCGGTGTACCATTGCGTCATCGCACGTCTATTTTCCCTTCTGATATCGAAGCCATTGAAAACGAACAAGCCGATATTCTAATTTGTCATGAGGCACCGAAGCCCCATCCAATGGGATTTCGTGTGATTAATCAACTTGCTGAAAAATTAGGAGTAAGACACGTTTTCCATGGTCATCACCACGATAACGTCGAGTACAAGACAAATTTTCCTTATAAAATCACGAATGTCGGTTTTAGAAGTGTCGCAGACATACACGGAAATTATTTGTTAAAAACCATTGATGATCGAGAAAAATAACTAAATGAAGCGTTAATTCTTTTTGATAAAAAGAAAAGTTTGAAGAGAGAAGATGGCGCACCCGAAAGGATTCGAACCTTTGACCGCTCGGTTCGTAGCCGAGTACTCTATCCAGCTGAGCTACGGGTGCGTAGTGATGTTTTATTCTTCGTGACCATTTTAACTGATAGAGTCGATTTAAAATGGCGCACCCGAGAGGATTCGAACCTCTGACCGCTCGGTTCGTAGCCGAGTACTCTATCCAGCTGAGCTACGGGTGCAGAATAATAAAACTAAAAACAAATGGCGGTGAGAGAGGGATTCGAACCCTCGATGGAGTTTTTGACCCCATACTCCCTTAGCAGGGGAGCGCCTTCAGCCTACTCGGCCATCTCACCACAATCGGTTTGTGGGCGGTATAATACGTTTTTTTGAAAATAAGTCAAATCATTTTTTGTAAAAGCCGTTTTGGTTGCTTGATTTATCTCCATTTTGCATAAATAAAGTGCGGTTGAAAAAACAAATAAATTTCTCACTGCACTTTAATTTTAATCATCTCTAGCCTTTTAAAATTGCCCGCAGACGATCGAGCTGACTAGAAGTTTGTTGTTGCTTCTGCTCTACCGTTAATTTTGGCTTATCTTTTTCCCATTGCACATCATCCTGCGGTAACTCTGCCAAGAAACGGCTAGGCTCTGGGCGAATTAACTCACCAAACTGACGTCTTTCACGACAAAGAGAAAAAGTCAGCGTTTGTTGTGCTCGAGTAATACCCACATAGGCTAAACGACGCTCTTCCTCTACATTGTCTTCATCAATACTGGTTTGATGAGGCAAAATCCCCTCTTCCATACCAATTAAATACACATGGGGAAACTCTAAGCCTTTGGAGGCGTGCAATGTCATTAATTGCACTTGATCACTCTCGTCATCATCTTCACTTCGCTCCATCATATCGCGCAAGGTTAAACGGGTAACCACTTGATTTAAATTCATCGGCTCATTCACCTCATCGCCTTTGAGCATATCTTCTACCCAGCTAAACAAGGTTGCCACGTTTTTACTCTGCATTTCAGCAGCTTTCGGACTGGTGGCATACTCATACAAATATTCTTCGTAATGCAATGAAGAAAGTAACGAACGCACCGCGGTTTCAGGATCGGAACGTAAACTTTGATCGTTCAACTCCACCATCCAACGACCAAATTTTTGCAATGCATCATAGGCTTTTGGCGTGACTCGTTGCATGAGTTCAAACTCAAAAATCGCCTCAAATAAGCTAATATGTTTTTCCTGTGCTAACTCGCCTAGTTTTTGTAATGTTGCCGTACCAATTTCCCGTTTCGGTGTATTCACGATACGCAAAAAAGCCGCATCATCATCTTGATTCACCACCAAACGCAAGTAGGCCATCATGTCCTTAATTTCAGCACGAGAGAAAAAAGACGTTCCACCAGAAATTTTGTATGGAATACGGTTTTGCATCAGCACTTTTTCCAATAGTCGGGATTGATGATTTCCCCGATACAAAATCGCATAATCCTTAAATTTGGTTTTACGGCTGAAACGATGGGCGATTAATTCCGCCACAATCCGTTCGGCTTCATGCTCTTCATTTTTCGCTTCAATGACTTGCAGTTTTTCACCTTTGCCCAAGTTGGAGAAAAGCTTTTTGTCAAATACATGCTCGTTGTTATCAATCAAAATGTTGGCACAATGTAAAATACGATGAGTGGAACGATAATTTTGTTCCAATTTGATAACTTGCAAATGTGGAAAATCATCACGCAAGCGCACCATATTTTGCGGTCGAGCACCTCGCCAAGAATAAATGGATTGGTCGTCATCACCCACTACGGTAAAGCAAGCTCGCTCGCCGACGAGTAATTTGATGAGCTCATATTGGCTGGTATTGGTATCTTGATATTCATCCACCAACAGATAGCGAATTTTCTCCTGCCATTTTGACCGCACTTCTTCGTTCTGTTTGAAGAGCAAGGTCGGCAACATAATCAAATCATCAAAATCCAACGCATTGTAAGCACGAATTTGCGCCGCATAACGCTCATAACATTTTGCAAAAGTTTGATATTTTGCATCTTTCGCTAAGGCATAAGCCTGTTTTGGCGAAACCAAATCATTCTTCCAATTGGAAATAACCGAGATTAATTCACGCAGTAAGTCTTTATCTTCCTGCAGCACATCTGCCGTCAGTTCTTTGAGTAAGGCAAGTTGATCGTGTTCATCAAACAAGGTCATATTCGATTTAAAGCCTAACGCTTTATATTCCCGTTTGATAATGTCGAAACCTAAGGTATGGAAAGTGGACACAATCAATCCTTTGGATTTTTCTTTACCAATGGAATGGGCGACACGCTCTTTCATTTCACGAGCGGCTTTGTTGGTAAAGGTTACGGCGGCGATCTGTTTAGGTAAATAACCGCAGTGTTCAATCAAATGAGCAATCTTATTGATGATCACACGAGTTTTGCCCGAGCCTGCGCCAGCTAGCACCAAGCAAGGCCCACTGACATATTCAACAGCCTGTTGTTGTTGAGGATTGAGTTTCATATCTTAATACAAATTAATTTGACCACGCGTAAGGCAATAATGCGGTATCTAATAAAAATGACAGTGGCAAATCTAAAATAGGTAAACCCCATTTTTGTGCCATCTCTAAATCATAAGCCGCACCCGCGTAAGGTGTGTATTTTTCCGATGGATCGATTAATTTCACCACCGTACCACAACCAGTTAACGCTAAAAGTGCGGTTAAAATCAGAAGTGTTTTTTTCATTCACGACGTGCTTTTAAGGCTAAATAGACGGCTTCCGGCACCAGTTCTTTCACATCCCCATGGTGCAAATAAATTTCTCGTACAATCGTGGAAGATACAAACGCCCATTTTTCTGTTGGTGGGAAAAACAAACTATCCACACCATCGGTTAATAAACGGTTTAACGCGGCCAGTTGTAATTCATATTCGAAGTCCGTCGTTGTACGCACGCCACGAATAATTGCTGTAATCTTTTTCGCTTTGATTTCATTCGCGAGTAAATCATAGAATCCAAATACTTCCACATTGGGCAAATGAGCGACCGATTGACGCACCAGCTCAACGCGTTCTTCCAATGAGAACAATGGCTTTTTGCTCGGACTATTCGCCACCGCGACAAAAACTTTCGGGAAAATGACCGCACTTCGCGCAATAATATCTAAATGCCCGTTTGTAATCGGGTCAAACGTGCCAGGGTAAATTACGCTTGTCATTTATTGTTCTCCGAAATATGGGTTAAATAAGGATGAAGCAAATCTAAAAGACGCTGTAATGCGCCACGATTTTCGATTAATACCTCGTAACCTGCATTGCCTAAACGTTGACGCGCTCCTTTCGAATTCAATAACTTATCAATAATCTCTGACAATGCTTTTTCTGTTGAGTTGATTTGCAACACACCTTGCACTTCTAAGAGCGAAGTAAAAACTTCAGGAAAATTGAAGGTATACTTTCCACTCACAACGGGTAATTTAAATGCCAAAGGCTCTAAAGGATTATGTCCCCCATGTTTGACCAAACTTCCGCCGACAAACGCAATATCTGAAATACCATACATCAACATCAACTCACCCATGGTATCACCCAGAATCACTTGGGTATTTTCTGAAGGAATCCCCCCCGTTGAACGACGAATAAAGTGAAAGTTGGCTTTTTCAATTAAATCTGCCACAGGATTAAAACGTTCAGGATGACGAGGCACTAGCAATAACAGCAAATTCGGATGTTTTTTTAATAACAAATGATGCGCATGTAAAATAAGTTCTTCTTCCCCTTCGTGCGTACTCGCCGCAATCCAAACAGGACGATTTTTCACCCAATCTGCACTAAGCAGCGCAATTTTTTTTAATAAGTCATCACTAACGACAAGATCATATTTAATATTGCCTGTTAATCGTAGACGTTCTTTCTCGTAGCCTAACGCTAAATAGCGCTTTCCGCTGATATTGTCTTGTGGTGCAATCAAACTGATTTGAGAAAACATACGTTGCAAACATTGTTTCACTTTCCCATAACGTTTCGCTGAGCGTGCAGAAAGACGTGCATTCGCCACAATGAAAGGAATATTTCGATGAGCCAAACAATCAATCAAATTTGGCCAAAGTTCCGTTTCAATCACAATGAATACTTTAGGTTGAATAAAATCAATAAAACGATGAATGGCATCGGGCAAATCATAAGGCAGGTAACAATGCGTCACACTTTCCCCGAACGCGGCTTTTACTCGTTCAGAACCTGTAGGCGTAACGGTTGTAAACGTTATCGGTAAATGTGGATAATCTTGCTGAATACGCTTTACTAAAGGCGTTACAGCTATCACTTCTCCAACCGAAGCTGCATGAATAACTACGCCATTTTGCGCAGGCTTACTTAATCTTTCATAAAACCCGTAACGCTCACCTAAACGCTTTCGATAATTAGGCGACTTAATACTACGTAGTAGCATAAAAAACAATACTAAAGGCTGAATCAAGTACATCAGACTGGTATAAAAAAAACGCCACATAAAATAAATTCGGTTATACTGAAAAAAATTTCGGCTAGTATAACAAAAAAAGGATCAAAATATGCCAACAATTAGCGTTGCCATGATTGTCAAAAATGAAGCAACAAATCTTGCTCAATGTCTTGATACAGTAAAAGATTGGGTAGATGAAATCATTATTGTCGATTCAGGCAGTACGGATAACACCCAAGAAATTGCGGAACAATATGGTGCAAAATTTTATTCGCATTCTGATTGGCCAGGTTTTGGCAAACAACGCCAACGCGCACAACAATATGCCACCAGTGATTATGTTTTGTGGCTAGATGCCGATGAACGCGTCACACCAAGACTGCGTGAATCCATTCAACAAGCGGTTCAACAAGATGCGCCAAATAGGGTTTATGATATTCCGCGCGTCAGTGAAGTGTTTGGACGTGAAATTCGTCATTCCGGTTGGTATCCTGATTATGTGGTGCGTTTATATCGCACAAATTATGCAGGATATAATGATTCTCTGGTACATGAAAAAGTGGTTTATTCTGAAAACACAAAAGTACAGAAATTAACTGGGGATTTGGAGCATTTCACGTATAAAAGCATTCATCACTATTTGGTAAAATCCGCAGACTACGCCAAAGCTTGGGCAGATCAACGCCAAGCTAAAGGTAAAAAAGCAACATTGTGGCAAGGTGTCAGTCATGCCATCGGATGCTTTGTGAAAATGTACATTTTAAAAGCAGGCTTCTTAGATGGAAAACAAGGGTTCCTGCTCGCAGTACTTTCCGCTCATTCAACTTTTGTGAAATATGCTGATTTATGGGAGCGTAACCAGCATTAATCAAAAACAAAAAGTGCGGTCAAATCAAAATCACCGCACTTTTTCTTTATCTAAACTTTTATTACAGAATGAATCGACTTAAATCTTCATTCTCAATCACTTCGCCTAAAGCATCAATTACATAAGCAGCATCAATATTAACAGTTTGACCGTCCATTTCACTCGCATCAAATGAGATTTTATCCATTAAACGCTCCATAACGGTATGTAAACGTCTTGCACCAATATTCTCCGTTTTCTCATTCACACGGAAAGCTGCTTCGGCAATTTTCTTAATAGCATCTTGTGTAAATTCAATGCTCACGCCTTCTGTTGCCATGAGCGCTTTATATTGCTCCGTTAAAGACGCATTTGGCTCAGTTAGAATGCGCTCAAAATCCTCTGCTGTTAATGCTGATAATTCAACACGAATTGGCAAACGACCTTGCAACTCAGGGATTAAATCCGATGGACGCGCCACTTGAAATGCACCCGATGCAATAAAGAGAATATGATCAGTTTTCACCATCCCGTGTTTGGTATTAACCGTTGAACCTTCCACTAATGGCAATAAGTCACGTTGCACACCTTCACGAGAAACATCCGCACCACTGTATTCGCCTTTTTTACAGATCTTGTCGATCTCATCAATAAACACGATACCGTTTTGCTCAACTGCATCAATGGCTTTTTGTTTCAATTCTTCTGGATTAATCAATTTTGCCGCTTCATCATCAATTAAGGTTTTTAATGCATCCTTAATTTTCATTTTGCGTTTTTTAGTTTTATCCGATCCCAGGCTTTGGAACATGGATTGCAACTGATTCGTCATTTCTTCCATGCCTGGAGGTGCCATAATTTCCACGCCCATTGACACACCCGCCGACACATCAATTTCAATTTCTTTATCGTCTAATTGTCCTTCACGTAATTTTTTACGGAAAGCTTGGCGAGTGCTGCTGTTAGTATCGTGGTTTTCGACTTCACCCCATTGATTTTTTGGTGGTGGCAATAATGCATCTAAAATACGATCTTCCGCCGCATCTTCTGCTTTCGCACGATTTTTCGCAATTTCTTGTTGGCGAACCAATTTCATCGCGCTGTCCGTTAAATCACGGATAATGGAGTCCACTTCTTTCCCCACATAGCCCACTTCGGTGAACTTCGTCGCTTCCACTTTAATGAAAGGCGCATTGGCTAATTTTGCAAGACGACGCGCAATCTCGGTTTTACCCACACCTGTTGGCCCAATCATTAAAATATTTTTAGGGGTCACTTCATGACGAAGTGGCTCTTGTAACTGCATTCTTCTCCAACGGTTACGCAACGCGATCGCAACCGCTCTTTTTGCCTCTTTTTGGCCGATAATATGTTGATCTAATTCGGAAACAATTTCACGAGGGGTCATTTCAGACATAATTTTTCCTTACTTATTCGGTAATTCTTCAATAGTAAAATTCGTATTAGTGAACACGCAAATATCACCGGCAATTTTTAAAGATTTTTCCACAATTTCACGAGCTGATAAATCGGTATTTTCCACCAACGCACGGGCTGCCGATAATGCATAATTACCGCCAGAACCAATCGCTAAAATCTGATCAGCTTCCGGTTGCACCACATCACCAATACCGGTAATGATTAAACTTTCTTTTTCATCCGCTACAATCAGCATTGCTTCTAATTTGCGTAACGCACGATCGGTTCGCCAATCTTTGGCTAATTCCACCGCGGCTTTTAACAAATGCCCTTGATGCATTTCTAATTTACGCTCAAATAATTCAAATAAGGTGAACGCATCGGCTGTACCACCTGCAAAACCGGCTAAAACTTTGCCATTATATAAACGGCGTACTTTACGGGCATTCCCTTTCATCACAGTGTTGCCTAATGAAACCTGTCCATCGCCCCCAACAACCACTTGGCCATTACGACGTACGCTTACAATTGTTGTCATTCTTTTTATCCTTCTTTTAAGAAAAGTTATTCGTTATATGGCGTTCAATTCACCCAAATTCAAGGGGTAATTTTTCTTTGATGCTTTATTAAACAACTATCTCAAAAAAATATGACAAAGATCACTTTTTTAAATAGCAAACGATTGCTATTATTTCACACCCATATTTTAAAGTAATATGATTTGTTACAAGTAAAACAAACTACTTAATGAGGAAAACATGAAAAATTTACTTAAACTTTCTGCCATTGCAATTTTAGCAGCAAGCGCAGTCTCTACTTTTGCATCAAACAAAGAACCTTACACTGAACAAGGTACGAATGCTCGTGAAATGACTGAGCAAAAACCGATTCACTGGATCTCTGTTGAACAATTAAAAAAAGAATTGGAAGGCAAAGCACCAATTAATGTGAGCTTCGACATTGACGATACTGTACTTTTCAGTAGCCCTTGCTTCTATCACGGCCAACAAAAATACTCCCCAGGTAAACATGATTACTTAAAAAATCAAGATTTCTGGAATGAAGTAAATGCGGGTTGTGACCAATATTCTATTCCAAAACAAATTGCGATAGATTTAATTAATATGCACCAAGCACGTGGCGACCAAATTTATTTCATCACGGGTCGTACAGCTGGCGATAAAGATGGTGTGACCCCAGTGCTACAAAAAGCCTTTAATATTAAAGACATGCACCCTGTAGAATTCATGGGCGGTCGCAAGCTTCCAACTAAATATAACAAAACGCCAGGTATTATTGAGCATAAAGTGAGCATTCACTATGGTGACAGCGATGATGATATCCTCGCAGCAAAAGAGGCTGGCATTCGTGGTATTCGTTTAATGCGTGCGGCCAACTCCACTTACCAACCAATGCCAACGCTTGGTGGCTATGGTGAAGAAGTATTAATAAACTCAAACTACTAATCTTTATAAAAAAAGTGCAGATCACAGTGTAATCTGCACTTTTTTATTTCGCCACTAATAAAATTAGTTTTTTGCTGCTGCCGCAGCTTTCACGATGGCGGCGAATGCAGGCGCTTTGAGTGAAGCTCCTCCTACTAATGCACCATCAATATCCGGTTGAGTAAATAATTCTGCTGCATTAGCATCATTAACCGAACCACCGTATTGAATGATGACTTGATCTGCTACAGCTTGTGATTTTGCTCCGATATGAGCACGGATAAATGCGTGAACAGCTTGAGCTTGTGCTGGAGTTGCGGATTTACCGGTACCGATTGCCCAAATTGGTTCGTAAGCAATCACTGCACCATTAAATGCTTCTACACCTAATGCGTTAATGACAGCATCAATTTGACGCGCACATACTTCTTCTGTTTTACCCGCTTCGTTTTCAGCTTCAGTTTCACCAATACATAATACTGGTACTAAACCTGCTTCTTTTAATGCACCAAATTTTTTTGCCACAAACTCATCGCTTTCTTTGTGGTAAGTACGACGCTCAGAGTGACCGATAATGATGTATTTTGCACCAAAATCTTTTAACATTTCAGTTGAAATATCACCTGTGAAAGCACCTTTAACATTCACATCAACGTTTTGTGCACCTAAAGCAATTTGGCTGCCAGCAAGTGCTGCTTCCGCTGTACCTAAATACATAACAGGTGGGGCAATTGCCACATCACAACCTGTTACGCCTTGTAATTCAGCTTTTAATCCTTCGATTAATTCTTTGGTGAACGCTTTGGAACCGTTTAATTTCCAGTTACCCATCACTAAAGGACGACGTGCCATTTTTGTTTCTCCATATTGAATAAATAAAAAGTGTGTTTACTATACCAAACTTTGGGCAGATTTCTTTGTGCAAAATCACATTTTGAAAATTTTTTTGGGTAAATGATGATTATTTTGTGCTAAAAAGCTACAATCTACTGTATGGAACCGATAAAAAATAACCAATTTTATAAATAAACGGAAAATAGGTCTGGTAACAATGAAAATTTTCAAAGCCGAACAATGGAATATAGAAGTGCTTGCTCCACTCTTTGAAGCCTATCGACTTACCAACGGAATGAGTGAAAATCCTGACCGCACTTTAACCTTTTTAACAAATCGTATACGTTTTAATGAAAGCATATTTTTTGTTGCTGTAAACGAAAACTCACAGGCGATTGGTTTTGTCCAACTTTATCCTCGCTTATCCTCTTTACAACTACAACGCTATTGGCAATTAACCGATATTTTTGTAAAAGAAGACAAACATCAAGCCGAGATTTATGCTGTCCTTATTTCTAAAGCGAAAGAGTTTGTCCGTTATACACAATCTAATCGTTTAGTGGCGGAATTGAGTCAAGCTCAACAGAATATTTTAGAACACGAAGGATTTAAGCTAAACACGAAAAAAAGTTTGTTTGAATTAACTCTCTAATGCATACACTCCTCAATCAATATTGGGATTACTTGAGAATTGAACGTCAAGTCAGTCCACATACGCTCACCAATTATCAACATCAACTGAATGCGATTTTAGCTATTCTGGCTGAAAAAGGTATTCAGCACTGGCAGCAAGTGAATCCTAGTGTGGTTCGTCTTATTTTGGCGGAAAGCCGTAAGCAAGGTTTAAAAGAAAAGAGCTTAGCATTACGTTTGTCTGCTCTTCGTCAGTTCTTCAGCTATCTTGTGCAGCAAGGTCAACTTAAAGTGAATCCAGCAACGGGTATTTCAGCGCCGAAACAAGGCAAACATTTACCAAAAAATATTGATGCTGAACAGGTCCAAAAATTGCTTTCAAATGACAGCAAAGATCCCATTGATTTGCGTGATCGTGCGATGATGGAATTGATGTATAGCTCAGGGCTTCGCTTATCTGAATTACAAGGCTTAAACCTTAATAGCATTAACACTCGTGTACGTGAAGTGAGAGTGATTGGTAAGGGAAACAAAGAACGTATTGTGCCTTTTGGACATTATGCTTCTCATGCAATTCAGCAATGGTTGAAGGTACGCCCTTTATTTAATCCTAAAGATGACGCCCTTTTTGTGAGCCAACAAGGAAATCGCCTCACTCATCGCTCTATTCAAAAGCGAATGGAAACCTGGGGCATTCGCCAAGGATTAAACAGCCATCTCAATCCACACAAACTACGTCACTCTTTTGCAACGCATATGCTGGAAGCAAGTTCAGATTTGCGTGCCGTTCAAGAGCTTTTAGGGCACAGCAATTTATCCACCACGCAAATTTATACGCATTTGAATTTCCAACATCTTGCTGAAGTGTATGATCAAGCCCATCCTCGAGCAAAACGAAAAAAATAAGCAAAGTGCGGTCAAAAACCGTCATCTTTTTTAACCGCACTTCTAAACAAAAAGGCTACCTTTCGGTAGCCTTTATTCATTTCACTATAAGCTAAATGCTTGAATATAAGGAAGTTTACCTTTCTTCAGCATGTCTTCGATACCGCTTTGGTGATCATTTTCACCTAGGCCTCGTAATTCAAAGGTAACGCCAACACTGTTATCATAAACCACTTGATCATCACGTTGATTTTGTCGACTGGTGACATAACGTCTCGCCCCTACGCCAACAGACCAACAGCATGAGTTATATTGCACACCCACATATTGCTCAACCGGTTTTTTCAATGCAATATCTTGATAGTATTTCCCAACAACTGCCCAATTATCCGAGACTTCCCATGCGGCTACAACACCGACCTGTTTAATATCTTGTTGGTAACGGTTAGCAGACGCACCTAAATTTTGGTTGATATACTCTTTACTTGCGTAACGATAATTTAACTGAATTAGATTATTCTTAATTGGGTTAAATTCTAGACTACTATTCGCCAATGAAGCCTTATCGAGCAACGTATCGTATTGGTAGCTACCGCGCCAATTCCATTTATCGCTCATTTTCCAGTTAGACTCTAATGCCCAAGAAGAAGAGGATTTTGGTGTGCGATTACTCGGGTTATCATCAATTCTGGAGGCCGTTAAATAATAAATTTGTCCTGCGGAGAAGTTAAAACGCTCATCGGCATTTTTATCATAAAAACGGGTGGTTCCTCCTACTGTCACCTGGTTAGCCGATGAAATACGGTCTAAACCACTATAACGACGGTCACGAAATAAGGAATAATAATCTTGCTGAATTAACGCTGAATCATAACCAAAACCAAGATAATCATTGACCTGTTTTGAACCGATATTACTTTGATCTTTATACGGTCGATATAAGTATTGTGCGTGTGGTTCCAGTGTTTGTGTATAGCCATCAAATAAAGTTTTGTTGGTGGCTAAAACTGTTTGTAAGTCTACTTTTAATTGTGGCAATACACGATTTACGGATTTTTGTACCTCTTCTGCAGCAGCAGAAGATCCTTTCTTCTGATTATAATGCGTTGCATAAAGTTTGGTTTCAATGTTCAAGTTTCCGTATTTATTTGACATTACTGTCGTCAAACTCGGCTCAGTATGGAAACGCCAAGCCGTTGGCATTAATGCACTGTCATTATCAAAACGTGCGGCTTGTGAGAATAATTTAAAATCTAACCAACCATTTGCTAAATCATTTTTATAATAATTGAAGTCCATTTGTGGCATCGTACGATACGGCCCAACGGAAACTTCGTCAAAAATCTGAAACTGACGAGCTGAAATCGCAAAATTATAGTTTGGCTGATAATACGCAATACGAGCATATTGGTTGGCATAACCGTCTGTGCTACTGCCATAATCCGAATCAAAATCAGTGAAGTAGCGGTTATCACTGACTTTAGTATAATCAATATTCAAACGCCAATTTTCAAGAAAAGAGGAGTTGTGATTCCAATAAAATAAATGGCGTTTATGACTCTCGCTGATATATTCATCGTAACGATCTCGTCCTAAATATTCGCCCGCCAGTTTACCTTCACCAACCGGTGTTAAATAACGGAACTCACCATTTAATTGCCAGCCACGCTGTGACATATATTTTGGTGCAAATGTGGCATCGTAATTTGGTGCAATGTTCCAATAAATTGGTTGTTTATACCAAAAACCATCACGACTAGAATGACCGACTGTTGGCATTAATAAACCTGAACGACGACGATCACCAATCGGTAATTGTAGATAAGGAGTATAGAATACCGGCACACCTAATACTTTAAAACGAGCATGCCAAAATTCAGCATATTCTTCTTTAATGTGCTGACGAATCTCAGAGGCATCTACCGCCCAAGCATTATCATCGGGTAAACAAGAGGTAAATGTCGCATTTTTCATTAAACGGTAATTATCACCTAACTCAATTTCCTGAGCTTTACCACGACCTTGGCGTCCTACAAGTTGGTAGTCTGCATCGGTGACATTACCGTTTTTACTATCTAAATTAAAACTCGCATCATTCCCTAATAGGTTAATTTGATTATCTTTGTAATCAAATCCTCCTCGCAAATAAGCCCAACGCTGAGCTTGATTGCTCTCACCTGTTTGTTTGACTTCAACTGAATTTCCGACCAGATGACGGTTTCCTTGTTTCAAATCCACATTGCCTTGATAAATCGCCTGAGTTGGCTGATTAATCTCTGCTTTATCTGCTTCAATATAAACCGGCAAATTATTAACATCATCTTTCACAACCTCACCAGTAAAATGAGGCACGCCAAGTAAACACTGAGCATGCAGATCTGCCAAACTTTGTTGACTATAAAGTGCGGTCAGAATTGAGATTGAAATTAAGGTATATTTTTTATTCATAATTCAGTTCTTATTCAGATGAAATTAGGGGGATTATACTGGAATATCACTTACAACAACAGCCATTTATATGGTCGTTGACTAACCCCATAGATTGCATAAAAGCATAGCACGTGGTTTCGCCAACAAAGACGAAACCACGTTTTTTTAAGGCTTTAGAAAGAGCTTTAGATGCTTCTGTTTTAGCCGGCACAGTTCGCAAATCAGGCACATCATTCACAATCGGTTTATGATTCACAAATGACCAAATAAAATCACTGAAATTTTCACCGCACTTTTCCATCGCCAAATAAGCTTTCGCATTTTTGACAATAGCCTCTAACTTGGCTCGATGGCGAATTAATCCTGCATTTTTCATACAAGCATCAATATCAAGTGCGGTCATTCTCGCGATTTTTTGGGGATCAAATTGATGAAAGGCTACACGGTAAGATTCACGTTTTTTCAAAACTGTAATCCACGAAAGCCCCGCTTGCTGCCCTTCCAAACAAATTTTTTCAAATAGCTTTTGGCTGTCGAATTCAGGCTTTCCCCATTCCTTGTCATGATAATCAATATAAATAGGCTGTTCGCCAACCCAAGGGCATCGAGTCATCATAACATCGCCTTTTTAAGCTTCTCATAAACCGCAACAAAATCTGGCATTACGCCTCGCCATAAATGGAAAGAATGTGCAGCTTGCGCGACCAACATTCCAAAGCCATCGCTAACATTGGTTAAACCTAAACTTTTACATAATGCGATAAATGGCGTATCCGCACCTTTCGCATATTGCATATCATAAAAAGCCGAGCCCAATTTTAAAATTTCAGTATCAATTGGAGCCGTTCCACCACTTAATCCAGCGGAAGTCGCATTAATCACCAAATCATAAGTTTGTAGCGGAATAGAATCCATTGAGGCGGCTTGAATATTGCCATAAGGCTGAAATCTTTCAGCTAATTCTTTTGCTTTCGAAAAAGTGCGGTTAGCAAGGACAATATTTTGTTGAGCTTGTAAAAGTGGCAATAATACGCCTTTTGTCGCGCCTCCCGCTCCTAACATTAATACACGCTGATTTGGACGAAGCCAATTTAAACGCTCCAAATCCGTCACTAAGCCAATCCCATCGGTGTTATCCGCATAAAGCTCCCCATTATCGAGTTTTTTTAGCGTATTACAGGCTTCCGCCAGTTTTGCTCGTTGGCTATATTCGTCTGCCAGCTGATAAGCTCGTTCTTTAAAAGGCGAAGTAATATTGCAACCTTTTGCGCCCTCCTCAAAAAATGCCAAAAGCTGTTGTTCAAAAGCATCAAGATCGCCTAACTTTGCAATGTATTCTATGGCTTGATGCGTTTGCGCTGCTAACTGACTTTGAATTAACGGGGATTTACTTTGCGCAATCGGATTCCCCCACACAGCATAAAGATCCATAAATTATCCCTGTCTAAAAAGTTGATTTGTGCGCAAGTCTCGAATTTCGGATGGATTGCGTGCCCCGCCTACCATTTCATCTAATACTGGAAAATCTGCACCGAATTGTGACCGCACTTCATCAGCGATGCGGCAAGGTGGCTCACCAGTCAAATTGGCGCTAGTAGAAGTTAATGCAAACCCCGTGAGTTCACATAAGGCTTTTACGGAAGGATGATCGCACAAACGTACTGCGATGCTATCAAATTTGCCTGTGAGAAAATGCGGGGTGGTCGATTTAGCGGGAACAATCCAAGTAGTTGGACGTTCATATTTACCTTGAAGGCGAGAAAGCTGCTCATCATTAATCTGCTCAAAATCGACAAAAGGACGGAAAAAATCCAAGCTAGGTGCCACTAAAATCAACCCTTTTTCCACGGGACGTTGCTTTAAATCAAGTAATTTTTTTACCGCACTTTCACTTTGCGGATTACAGCCCAAGCCAAATACAGCTTCAGTGGGATAAGCAACCACTTGATTTTGTCGAAGGGCCTCGGCGACTTGTTCTCTATTCATTTCACTCTTTTACTTTTATTGCTCAAAAATATGACGGCAAGTTTTATTTGCACACTGGAAAATTTGTTTTTCCCCATCTTCGCTTTTTAACAAAGAAAGTGGAAAATGGCACGTTGGGCAAGGCACGGTATAAGGCTTGGCAGGCAAAGAAAATTTACATTTAGGGAAATTATCACAGCCGTAAAAAATCTTTCCTTGACGACCACGACGAGAAATCAAATGCCCCGTTTTGCATTCAGGACAAGCCATTTTTTCCTCAGATTCAGATTCTTCCCGCACCACAAAATCGCATTCAGGATAATAACTACAACCAATAAACATTCCAAAACTGCCTTGTTTCAACTGCAATAAATTACCGCACTTCGGACAAATTTCATCAAGTGTTTTTAATACTTTATGTTCCGATCGTTGCAAAGGTCGCAAATAATCACATTCAGGATAAGCAGAGCAACCTAAAAACAGCCCTTTTTTGCCTTGTTTAATTTGCAAAGGCGCACCACATTGAGGGCAATATTCCTGTTGTTTGCTATGATGAAAAAGGCTTTGATTCATAATCTGTCCTTATGCTTGAAGCATTGCTTCCAATTCTTCCTGGGCTGCCAACCAATCCATCTCGACTTCTTCCAATGCTTTCTTCTCCTCTACTTGCTGTGCCAAAAGTGCGGTCAATTTTTCTTTATTTTCTGCGCTGTATAGTTCGGAATCAGCCAATTGCTTTTCAATCTCCGCAAGTTTGGAGGCATGTTTATTCATTTTTTCCTCCAATTGAGAGATTTGTTTACGAAGAGGCGCAGTTTGTTGACGAAGTTCGGCCTCGCGACGTTTTTGTTCCTTGCGGTTTTGCATGGAATTTTCATTGTCGTCATTTTTCTCCGAAGATTTATTTTCTGGTGCACTATTTTGTTCATTCAGCCATTTTTGATAATCCTCTAAATCGCCTTTGAATTCTTCCACTTTTTTATCGTGTACCAAATAGAATTCTTCCACGGTATTACGTAGTAAGTGGCGATCGTGAGAAACCACCACCAAAGAGCCTTCGTAATCCACCAGTGCTTCAGTTAATGCCTGACGCATATCCAAATCCAAGTGGTTGGTTGGTTCATCAAGTAATAGCAAATTCGGTCGTTGCCAAACAATCAAAGCTAACACCAAGCGGGCTTTTTCTCCTCCTGAAAAGGATTTCACTGTTTGATTTACTTTATCGCCGTGAAACGCAAAACCACCCAAATAATCTCGAACCTGTTGCTCAGTTTGCTCAGGCGCGAGTTTTTGCATATGCCAGAGAGCGGATTCGTCTGCACGTAGCGTATCAAGCTGATGCTGAGCAAAATAACCGAGTTGCACGCCTTTAGCCAACTGTACTGTGCCTGAAAGTGCGGTCAGTTCTCCCGCTAAAAGTTTAATCAAGGTTGATTTTCCTGCACCATTTTTACCGAGTAAACCAATGCGCGAACCCGGTACTAAATTCAGCTTAATTTTACTTAAAATTTCTATCGCACTTTCACCGCTACCATAACCTGCACTCGCCTGCTCAATCATCACCAATGGATTCGGCAAGGATTGCGGCGGACGAAATTCAAAGGTAAAAGGATTATCCACATAAGCCGGTGCAATCAGTTCCATGCGCTCTAAGGCTTTCATGCGGCTTTGTGCTTGTTTGGCTTTGGTCGCTTTCGCTTTAAAGCGGTCGATATATTTTTGTAAATGAGAGATCTTTTGTTGTTGCTGACGATACATGGCAGTTTGTTGTGCCAGTTTAGTTGCTCGTTGCACTTCAAAGGAAGAATAATCGCCCGTGTATTCGTTAAGCTTCTGATTTTCGATATGGAGGATTTTTGTCACAATCGGATCGAGAAAATCACGGTCGTGGGAAATTAATACCAAGGAGCCTTGATATTGCACTAACCAACGTTCTAACCAAATAACCGCATCTAAATCCAAATGGTTGGTCGGCTCATCCAGTAATAATAAATCTGACGGACAAAGCAGAGCTTGCGCCAAATTCAAACGCATCCGCCAACCACCCGAAAAGGCTTTCACTGGCTGAGTTGTTTCTTCTTGGCTAAATCCTAAACCATGCAATAAAGAAGCTGCGCGAGATTGAATTGTCCACGCATCTAAGGTTTCTAATTGCCCGTGAATACGCGCAATGGCGTTACCGTCATTGCGTTCATTTGCTTGCTCAAGCTCTTGTTGCAAGCGGCAATATTCACGATCTCCTTGAATCACATAATCAATGGCAGGAATATCCAATGCCGGCGTTTCTTGATTCACCCAAGATACCCGCCAGTTGGATGGATAAGTGATCTCTCCACCCTCTGGCGTTAATTCTTTTTTTAATAGGGCAAAAAGAGACGACTTACCGCAACCATTCTTCCCCACCAAGCCGACTTTTTGTTTCGGATTGATGGTTGCCGTGGCATTCTCGAGCAATTCGGTTTGCCCGCGCTTTAGGGAAATATTATTAAATACAATCATTTTTTCGAATACATCGGAATTTGTGCCTATTTTGCAATATTTTTCCTTTTCTCGGAACAGTCTATTCCAATTTTATCGATATTTCTGCCAGAAAAAACACGTATAATGACGCTCAACAAATCAATCATGAGGAAATAAAATGAAGCTCTCAATTCTTAATCTCGCCCCTGTTCGAGAAGGGCAAACTTATTTGCAAGCGGTCGATTCGATGGTAAATCTTGCAAAACATGCTGAGAGCATTGGCATTGAACGCTATTGGATTGCTGAGCATCATAATATGAAAAATTTGGTGAGTTCAGCGACCGCACTTTTAATTCAACATACGCTAGCCAATACGAAGACCTTACGCGTGGGGTCTGGTGGCGTGATGTTACCAAATCATTCGCCGTATGTAGTAGCGGAGCAATATGGCACACTGGAGACGCTTTATCCAAACCGTGTTGAACTCGGTTTAGGCCGTGCGCCAGGAACGGATATGCAAACGGCTGCAGCACTTCGTCGTGGACGAAACAGTCTGGATTTCCCTGCGGAAATTGCGGAACTTCGCGGTTACTTTAAAGATTGCAACCCTGTTTCAGCTTACCCTTCCGCCGGCTTGAATATACCATTTTATATTTTAGGATCTAGCACCGAAAGTGCCTATCTTGCGGCAGAGCTTGGCTTGCCTTATGCTTTTGCTTCACACTTTGCGCCACGCATGATGGAAATGGCGGTGGAGATTTACCGCAAAAACTTCAAACCATCGACCTATCTTGCTGAGCCTTATGTCATCTTAGGTGTAAACGCGATTGTCGCCGAAACCGATAAAGAAGCAAGACAACTCGCGACGACACAAACATTATTTTTCTTAAATGTGGTGACTAACGCACAACAAAATTTACAACCACCGATGGCATCAGAAGAAGATGTTTGGAAAGCTCAAATGCACGCCCAAAAGAAACCGCACTTTGGCCCAGTCGATTTCGAGGAAATCCCAATTTACAACCAAGAGCGTGCCGTAGTGGAACAAATGACCGCTTGTTCGCTTATCGGTAGTCCTGAAAGCGTGGATTTTCAACTCAAGCAATTACGTGAACGGGTACATTTTGATGAAATTATGGCGGTGAGCTATATTTTTGATGAACAAAAACAAGCCCAATCTTATACAATGTTGAAAGCGATTGTGGATAAGCTATCGTGAAAAAAACATGGCGAGATTATCTCGCCATGTTTTTATGCCTTAACCATTTTCGCTAACAAGATCTCTTTTAGTTTGTTATATACCCATATCACCCGCTCGGCGACAATCGTTTGATATGGTCGATATAAATAAAGCTGCCATTTTTGCTTTTCAATTTCAGGGAAGAGCTCCACCAATTGACCGTTTTCTAAATAGGGATCACAAACACTGTTGATAAGATAAGAGCAAGCGCGTCCAGCCAATGCTGATTGCAGTTCGCTTTGCACATCTGAGGCAAAAAAAATCGCGCGGTTTGGCATAAAGCGTTGTTCAGCATTGATTTGCCACTGCCAAATACGTTTAAGCTTAGGGTCAATCAAACCACTCAGCGGATAATTTTGAGCTAAATCTTGCAGATCTTTAGGAAAATCTAATCGTTTGAGTAAAGTTGGCGAAGCGACAATTTTTTCCGAAAAAGTGCAAATATGCTGCGCCACCCAATCCAGCTCGGGTTCTTGACAAATTCGCAAGCCAATATCGATCTGGTCATCCACACTTTTGAGCTTATCAATGCCCACCCACCAGTCAATCGCAATATCCGGGTAAGGCTCAAGTGCAGTTAATAATTCAAACAAAATTTCATCGTTATAAGGCATCGGAGGCAAAGTAATTCTCACAACGCCTTGCATTGCTTTATCTTTCACATTGTTTATGGAAAACAGCCGTTCACCTTCCGCCAAATATTGTGTGGCTTTCGGCAAAAATTGTTCGCCAAACTCTGTTAGCTTGATATTTCGTGTGTTACGTTTAAACACACTTTCACCTAATAAAGCCTCAAGATCGGCGATCATTCTTGTTACCACTTGAGGTGAAACGGCAAGCCGCTGAGCCGTTTCGCGAAAATTTAAGGTTTCAGCTGCGGAGCAAAAATAGCGAAGAGCCTCTAATTTATTCATCATTATTCCTTTTTTAAGAATAGTTTATTCTCATTTTATTGATTTTCAGTTCAAAAAACTAGGCTATACTTCACATCATTACGACAAATAACCTGTTTTAAATTTTCTTTTAACATTAGGAGAACAAAATGGCAGATCTCAAAAGTCCTGTGGCAGACCGTGCAGAACATAATGCGTTTTTCCCTTCAACGTACTCATTAAGCCAATATGTGGCAAAAAAAACGGATTTCGATGGTTTTAAATTCAACAAACCTTACACAGGCGGCAAACACAAAATTTTAATGGTCGCATCAGACGAGCGTTATCTTGAAATGAAAAATGGCAAATTATTCTCAACAGGTAATCACCCTGTAGAAACAATGTTGCCAATGTTACACATTCACCACGCAGGTTTTGAAATTGAAGTAGCAACCCTTTCAGGTAACGCTGTAAAATTTGAAATGTGGGCTATGCCAACAGAAGATGAAGCGGTGATGGGCTTATACGAAACCTACTTGCCGAAATTCAAAAGTCCACGTAAATTAGCGGATATGTTGGCGGAAGTCACTGCGGAAGATTCGCCATACTTAGGCGTGTTCATCCCTGGTGGCCACGCAGCATTGCACGGCTTACCGTTCAGCACCGATATGAAAGCTGTGTTAAACTGGGCGATAAAAAATGATAAATATATCATCAGTTTATGTCATGGTCCTGCGGCATTCTTAGCGGCAAGCGTGGACGAAAAACCAGAAGATTTCCCATTCAAAGGTTATGAAATCTGCGTGTTCCCAGACGCATTAGATGAAGGCGCAAACGTGGATATCGGCTACATTCCAGGTAAATTACAGTGGTTATTGGCTGAGCGCTTAGAAGCTTTAGGAATGAAAATATTGAATGAAGGCATTACCGGTCAAGTACACAACGATCGTAATGTACTAACTGGCGACAGTCCACTGGCGTCAAATAATCTTGGTATTTTAGCGGCGAATGAGTTGTTAAAGAAAGTAGGACAATAAGCCTAAATCAAGAAAAAGTGCGGTGAAATCAGATTTCATCGCACTTTTTGTTTATTAAGCCGGTTTTATGTCTACTAAATTCCCCCTATTAGAAAATAGGTATCAGATTAACCGCATTTTAAATCAACGAAAAATATTAATAAGCTGTTTCTATTGGTAAACCTGCCTTCTCCCAACCATCAAACCCACCGATTAAACTAAATACATTTTCATAGCCTTGCTCAACGAGAAACGTCGCCACATTTCGGCTACTCACGCCATGATAACAACTCACAATAATCGGGGAATCGAAATCCACCTGTTCTTCAAATTGTAAAAAGCTTTGGTTGGTTAAATGAAATGCCCCTTTTGCGTGGGAATAAGTAAAACGTTGTGGATCCCGAATATCTGCAAGCATGGCACCATTTTGTACCATTTCCCAAGCTTGTTCTGGACTAATTTCTTTAAATGACATGGTTTATTCCTTTAGCCCGTTGTTTATACACACCATCAAAAATAATCAGACTCATGGCCAATACTAAACAAATGAATAACGGATAGCTATTCGCATCCATTTCCTCTCCAATTAAAAATGAAATAATCACCATCAAAATGGTTTCAACATAACCTAAAAGGCCAAGTAAATTCATTGGCAGCATATTGCTCGCAATAACATAAGCAATCAATGCTGAGCCACTAATAAGCCCGAGTAATACCAATAATACCCAAATATTAGGATTCGATTCCTGCACGGTGGCAAAATCGGTTTGAAGGGCAAAGTAAACGCTTACTGGTAGTAATGCGATCATTTCTAAACAAAATGCGCCAAGATCAGTATTTTTTAAGGCTTTTCTTAGAGAGAAATAAGTCGTGTAGCCAACACAAATGACAATAGCTTCCCAAGATAAGCCACCTTTTAATATGATGTTGGAAATCACCCCGACTGTAGCAATTAATACCGCAATCAATTTTAGTGTCGAAATTCGTTCTTTAAAAATGAGTCGCCCCGCAGCCACCATCACAATTGGTAACAACAAATAACCGAAAGAGACACTTAAGGAGCTACCATTATTGGGTGCCCACAAAAAGAGCCACATTTGATAGCCCATTAATGCACCACAAATAATATAGGAGAGAACAAAGAGCGGTTGTTTTTTTATGCGTTTTATATGTTCCACTAATGCCTGTTTCTGTTTAAACATGATGACGGAAAGGGCGACGAAAGGAAATGTAAAAATCATTCGGTAGCCGAAAATATCCGTGCCGCTGAGGGGTTTCAGCAGCGTGGAAAAGTAATACATATAGCCAAATAAAAATGAGGCTAAAAGTGAAATGAGTACGCCTCTTAACATAATAAATCCTTAGGTCAATTTTGCTTATTATTCTAGTCTAACATCTCCCAAAATGCACGAATTAAGGGGTTTGCCAAATTTCTTTTTTGTACACAAACGCCCAAATCAAATGCCTCGACAGGATTGTCCAAATGCAAACGAGATACCTCCTTTGCCATCGGGTTATTATCAATCACCACATCAGGCAACATCGCTAATCCAAAACCGAGCGCTACCATTGGCACGATCCCTTCGTGTCCTGCTACGGTGGCATAAATTTTTGGATGTTTAATGTGTTTGCTACGTAGCCATTGTTCAATACGCTGCCGCGCCATTCCATCTAACGGCAAAATGAAAGGCATTTGCTGCCAATTGATGGGTTCTTCCTGTAATAATTGTGTCGCTAAACAAGCCACGTGAGGTGCAATCAATGAAAGGGAAATATCATCAATCTTATAAAACTCTAACCCTGCCGGCAGGTTGTTTGGTTTTCCTGCCAATGCAAGATCCACTTGCTCTGATTGAATAAATTGTACCGCTGAAGCGGGATCACCAGTTGTCAGTTGAATTTCTACTTTAGGATAACGTGTACGAAACTTGGCTAACACCTGTGGCAAGTGGCTATATGAAGCCGTTACCGAGCAAAATAAACGTAACTCCCCGCTTAATTCCGCAGAATTATCCCGAAGTTGGCGCTTAAACTGTTGCCAATTTTGCCATTCTGTTTTCGCAAATTGCAAAAATTTTTCACCTTGTTCGGTTAAACGCACTTGTCGATTATCACGAATAAATAAAGGCTGTTCTAATTCTTCTTCCATTCGTTGAATCTGACGTGAAAGCGTAGAAGGAGACATGTGGTTTTGGGTGGCGGTTCTGGCGAAGTTTTTTGTATCACTGAGGTGAATGAATATTTGTAGGTCGTTAAATTCCATAATTTCTTCTTTTATTTAATATCGGGTTTCGCCGATGGCGACTTACTTTCTTTTGCTTGTACAAAAGAAAGTAAGCAAAGAAAAATACACCCCAGTTAAATCGCTGATCTTTGCTTTGTTTCAATTTTCTTTACGGCAATTTTCTAAACTCGCTGCGCTCAAACAGACGAAAATTGCCTAAAAATTGAAAGTCACAAAAGCGATTTATATGGGGCTTAAGATGTATTAGCACATTATTTTAAAATGAAGTTGATTATAAGATTATTTTTATAATGAAAAATATTCAATTTTTAACCGCACTTTAAATCAAAGAAAGAATAAAATATTTTCCCTTCTTTGCCGCCTGAAAAATTGGAAATTTGTAGGAAATTTTCGTCTGTTTGAGCGTAGCGAGTTCAGAAAATTTCCGTTAAGCAAATTTTCAATTTTTCAGGAAATAAGGCAAAGCAGGGTGTGCTTTCTTTTTGCCTACTTTTACTTTGCACAAGCAAAGAAAAAGTAGGTCGCTCATCGAGCGAAATACGATGCCAATTCACAAAAAAACAAAATAATTGCATAAATCGCAACATGACATTCCTATAATATCACTTTACGCAACAACAAAAAATCCTATAATCAAACCACAACAAAAAAATATGCAAACACAACCTCATACAAACATTAATCAACATCATACAAAGGATGAAAAATGGCTAACTATTTCAATACATTAAATTTACGCGAAAAATTAGATCAATTAGGTCGTTGTCGTTTTATGGATCGCAGCGAATTCGCTGATGGTTGCAACTACTTAAAAGGCAAAAAAATCGTTATCGTGGGCTGTGGTGCGCAAGGTTTAAACCAAGGTTTGAATATGCGTGATTCTGGCCTAGATATTAGCTACGCCTTACGCCCTGAAGCAATTGCGGAAAAACGTGCTTCATTCCAACGCGCAACTGAAAATGGTTTTAAAGTAGGTACTTATAAAGAATTAATTCCAACTGCAGATTTAGTCGTAAACTTAACACCCGACAAACAACACTCTAAAGTGGTGGCTGATGTGATGCCTTTAATGAAAAAAGATTCTGCATTCGGGTACTCTCACGGTTTCAACATCGTTGAAGTGGGTGAGCAAATCCGTAAAGACATTACAGTTGTGATGGTTGCACCAAAATGTCCGGGCACTGAAGTACGTGAAGAATACAAACGTGGTTTCGGCGTACCAACATTAATCGCGGTTCACCCTGAAAATGACCCGAAAGGCGAAGGCATGGCGATCGCAAAAGCATGGGCTGCCGCAACTGGTGGTCATAAAGCAGGTGTTTTAGAGTCTTCATTCGTCGCAGAAGTAAAATCTGACTTAATGGGTGAACAAACCATTCTTTGCGGTATGTTACAAGCAGGTTCAATCGTATGTTACGACAAACTTGTTGCTGACGGTAAAGATCCAGCATACGCAGGTAAATTGATCCAATACGGTTGGGAAACTATTACTGAAGCATTAAAACAAGGCGGTATCACATTAATGATGGATCGTTTATCAAACAGCGCAAAATTACGTGCATTTGAACTAGCTGAGCAAATCAAAGAAAGCCTGGGCTTCTTATATTACAAACACATGGATGACATCATCAGCGGTCACTTCTCAGCAACCATGATGGCTGACTGGGCAAACGGCGACAAAGATTTATTCGCATGGCGTGAAGCAACTGGCAAAACTGCCTTTGAAAATGCACCAAAAGCAGATGGCATCAAAATTTCTGAACAAGAATACTTTGATAACGGTGTATTAATGGTTGCAATGGTGAAAGCAGGTGTTGAATTAGCCTTTGATGCAATGGTGGCAAGCGGTATCTATGAAGAATCAGCTTACTATGAATCACTTCATGAATTACCGTTAATCGCTAACACCATCGCGCGTAAACGTTTATACGAAATGAACGTAGTTATTTCTGATACGGCAGAATATGGTAACTACTTATTCTCTAACGTAGCGACCCCTATTCTTGCTAAAGAAATCATTCCAACCTTACAAAAAGGTGACTTAGGTGAACCAACACCAGCAGTCGCTATCGACAACATCACCTTACGCGATGTAAACGATGCAATCCGTAACCACCCGGTTGAATTAATCGGTCAAGAATTACGTGGTTATATGACGGATATGAAACGTATCGCTGTTGCGGGTTAATCATTCAATCGGTAAAATTTAAGCCAGCTTATTCAATAAGTTGGCTTTTTTATAATCCCAAGGAATTCATATGAAAAACAACAAAATTTTTAACCGCACTTTTAAAGTGAGCTTGGTGGCTGTGGCGTTAGGATTAGTAAATTCAGCGTGGGCTATTGATTATAAACTATATGAAGGTACCATATATAAGAATCCGGAAAGAACTGACTCTGAAGTAAAAAATATGAATTTTAATTCAGATTATGGCTATGATTTAACAAATAAAAATAATCTTGCAAGTGTATCTTTTCGGCTGAAAAATGGTTCAGATAACAGGGATTTTCCAATTGAATCATTAATTTCCCTCGATCCTCGATTTTCTAATGGATCTACCTCATTAGAAATCAAACCTAATAGCACTTTCACATTATCGAAAGCTTTTCCTGCAAGTTCTGTTTTTGATTTAAGAGATTCAAACCTTAAATTTCACTTCGGTAATATCAATTTATCTGAGGGGCTTTCTACAGTTGATGCAGATGGTGAGACTGTTTCAGGAAATGTAGCATTTAATCTTCAAGATAATAGCACCATTGATATTGATGCAGTTCGTATAGTTAGTTTGGCTAAAGATGACGCAGGATACCAAGTGTATAATAAATCTACAGCAAATATTACCCACTCCTCTATTTTTCTGGGGGGGGATAACAGCACTGCTATAGATGCCGAAAACTCAACATTATATATCAAAAATTTAGATATCACGCTACAGCCAGCAGGTATCGATAAATCAACCACTATTGCATACATGTCTGAGAATACTACATTAAATATTGAAGACAGCTTGCTCAAAATTGAAGCGAAAGGTCAAAGTCAAGGTTTAGGTTTTTTACTTGATGGTGGCGTAACCAACATTACAAATTCTAACATTGAAAATAACACTGGAGATGTAGTTATTTTTACTAATAAACAAGATCCTCGAGATGAAACAAATAATTACGACTCAACTACCGTTAATCTAAAAAATACAAAAGTACCTGATGCAAAAGTGCTTGTAGGGTTAAATATGCCTGAACTAGCCGATACGGACTTAGCTGAAGGTGAAAAGACAAGTTCACCGAGATTTATTTTGAATGCAGATAACTCTCAGTTGAATGGTGTGGTAAAACAATACGACAACAAAAATAAAACACCTGTTACATTAAACCTCACTAACAATTCTACATGGGATTTAGTTAATAACTCAGAAGTAACTGACTTGCATTTAAATAATTCAGCCGTTTCCTTAACTAGCACCAAAGCGCCTTATGCTGTATTAACTATCACGGGAAATCTTACTGGCTCTGGCATATTTAATCTTTACACCAATATTGAAAATAACAATGCAAATAAAATCATTGTTCAAGGCACTGCTGAAGGTAATCATAAAATTGGGGTAACGAACCAAGGCGCAAATGTTGCTAACGGTAAAGTGACACTTGTTGAAACCCATGGTGGTAACGCTGCATTTAGCTTAACGAACCCGAATAATCGTGTAGATTTAGGGGCTTACCAATACTTCCTCACAAAAGAAGGAAATAATTGGGTATTAGCGAACTCTAAAAATGAAGTCACCCCAACTCCACCTGTTGCACCAGTTACACCAAGCAAACAAGTGGTGACTCCAGGCAAACCTGCAGTAACGCCTAGCACCCCAATAGTAACCCCAAGTAATCCAGTAGTACCACCAGCAGTTCTACCAAGCGAACCGTTACTTTCAAACTTAGCAAATGCACAAGTTTCTCTTCGCCAAGCACAATTGCGTTTAGTGGAAGATGATTTAAATGGCATCCATCAACGTCTAGGCGAAGTGAAAAACGGTGAAAAAGGTAATGTATGGGTTCGTAATGTGAATTCTCGCCAAAAATTAGCCGCACTTTCGACTGGTGAGAGTGAAACTGCTGGCTTTAAACAAAACGTACATAGCTTACAAGTGGGCGCAGATGCTGCTGTAACAGATAATCTCCGTGTTGGTGGATTTGTAGGTCGTAGCCAAGCTAATATTGATTTCAATGGTGATTACGGTGATGGAAAAGTAAAAAGTAACAGCGTGGGCTTATATGCAGCTTACCTTGCAGATAACGGTATTTATGTAGATAACATCGTGAAATACAGCCGCTTACACACTAACTCAGATCACACTGAAAAACGCCATTACAACGCTTATACTATTTCGAGTGAATTAGGCAAACGCTTTAACCTTGCGAACGATTGGACAATTACCCCGCAAGCACAATTAGCGTGGACGCATATTTCATCACAAGAGAATGAAGATAGCTTATCTTCTGTGTATTCTCGAATTGGTTTACGTGCAGCCAAAGGCTTTGCATTAAGTAATGGTTGGAATTTACAACCTTACGCAGCAGTCAATGCAATTACCAGTAAAAACCGTAATAGCAAAATTCATTACGCAAACAGCGCACTTGATGTTGCAAGTAGCCGTGGACGTATTGAAAGTGCGGTCGGTTTAAATGCAGGATTTGCCAACCACCGTATTGGTTTAGAAGTGAGCCGTGCAGATGGTAAAAACTTCGATAAACCTTATGCAATTCAAGCAGTTTATCGTTATCAATGGTAATATAAGAGGGCGGAGTAAAATCCGCCTTTTTTCTCTTTTTACTGAATAAATATATGTCAAAATCTTTCTCTTCTCACTCATTTACAACCAAACGAACGGCAAAACCTACTCGTTCATTTAAGCCAAAAGCAAAGCCACTTACATTAGAACAAACAATCGTTGTTTTATTTAATAAACCGTTTGATGTACTGACACAATTCACCGATGAAAGTGGCCGAGCTACATTAAAAGATTTTATTACCATTCCTAATGTGTATGCAGCAGGGCGATTAGATCGTGATAGTGAAGGACTGCTGATTTTAACGAATAATGGTGAAGTGCAACATCGTTTGGCAGATCCTAAGTTTAAAACAGAAAAAACGTATTTTGTGCAAGTGGAAGGCATTCCTGAAGAAACTGACTTAGACAAACTCCGCAAAGGCGTTGAATTGAAAGATGGAATGACGAAACCAGCAAAAGTGCGGTTGATTTCAGAACCGGATTTTCTCTGGCCTCGCAATCCACCTATTCGTGAACGTCAAAGTATTCCAACGAGCTGGTTGGAAATTAAAATTAGCGAAGGGCGTAATCGACAAGTACGTCGAATGACGGCACATATCGGCTTTCCGACATTGCGTCTCATCCGTTATCAAATGAGCCGTTTAACACTTGATGGACTAAGTAATGGTGAATATCGCTGTTTGAATAAAGAAGAAATACGTGCGCTATTCAAACAACTTCATTTAAATAACGCACGTTAAAATTAGAAACGTTGAGCGGGTTGTGCGTTTTCAACTTGCACAAAAAAGCCTTTATCATTCAAGATAATGCTGTAATTCGTAACATATTTAACGCCATTAGTTCTAACTATAGCGTTACAACTCCGAATGCCTTGTTGTGGGTAAGATTGTGTTTCATGTGCTTGGATAATCTGTTTTACAGTCATTGGTGTATTAGTTGCAATACCTTGCTTGTGGAACGCATCAGATAATACGGCAAAAACTTTTGAATCATTACATCTTGGCACAACAACGGATTTTGTCACGGTATTCGTTGTTTTCTGACTAACAGCTTCCACGCTATTTTCAGTCACTTTTTCAACCGCTTTTGGTTCTGCTTTCTTCACTTCGGTTTTAGCCGCGGGTGTTTTTTTAGCAATCACTTTTTCAGGTTTAGCTAATTCTTTAACTGCACTTTGCTTGCTTTTCACTACCGTCTTTTTGTCTTTTACTGCAGTTTGCTTAGTTTCTTCTACTGGCTGTTTGCCTTTCGTTTTTGTCGACTCTGCTTTAGCGGCTTTATTTGTCGTTTTATTTTTCATTTTTTCTTTTTTCGTTACCGCTTTTTTCGCTTCGGCAATTTTAGTTGGCTTTTTCGCTTCTGCTTTTTTGGCATCGGCTTTCTTTTTCGCTGTTTTGACTACGGCTTTAGGCGTAGTGGCTTTCTTGACTTCCACTTTTTTAACTGCCGTTTTAACTGTCTTCGATTGAGTTGATTTTGTCGTATGATTTGGCGATGCTGCAAAGGCCAAAACAGGTAACAAAGCAAAAATCACCGCAAGTAATTTTTTCATCCGTTATTCTCCTTAAACAAAAAGTGCGGTCAAAATTAACCGCACTTTGAAATTCACTTATAAATTAAAGATAGTAGTGTTCTACGTAGTTTAATTTATCATCAAGTTTTAACACTAACGGTTGACCGGTTGGGATTTCAAAATCCATGATTTCCGCATCAGAAATACCGATAATGTGTTTTGCTAATGCACGAAGTGAGTTACCGTGCGCCACCACTAAAACACGTTTACCAGAAAGCATTGCTGGTGCAATTTGATCTTCCCAGAATGGTAACGCGCGTTCTAAGGTTAATTTTAAGTTTTCTGCGTTTGGTACCACGTCAGATGGGATGTTTGCATAACGACGGTCGTTATGTGCAGAGTTTGGATCTTTCGGATCTAAATCTGGAGGAGAAATGTCATAAGAACGACGCCAGATATGAACTTGTTCGTCACCGTATTGTTCTGCGGTTGCTTTTTTATCTAAGCCTTGTAATGCACCGTAGTGACGCTCATTTAAACGCCAGTTTTTCACTTGAGGAATCCATAATTGGTGAGATTCTTCTAACACGATGTTACAGGTTTTGATTGCACGAGTTAAAACAGAAGTGAAGGCGATATCGAATTCATAGCCTTTCTCGAACAATTTTTTACCCGCTGCTTTTGCTTCTTCTACGCCGCGCTCGGTTAAATTCACATCACGCCAACCAGTGAATAAATTTTTTGCGTTCCACTCACTGAAACCGTGACGAATGAATACTAATTCCATAAGGATCTCCTAAGTATTGATAAAAAATGAATGGTTCTTTTATAGCAAAAAATCGTTATGTTTAAAAGTAAAAAGGCGGCATTTACTGATCTTTCGCAAAAAATCGCCTGTAAACTTTTAGCCACTCAAAAATAATGCTAGTATTTAAGTTTTATTCGTCCCTTAATTTCTCTTAAGTTTAGATGTATGCAACAAAGCAATCGTAGAAAAAAAAGCTTATCAAAACTGACCGCACTTTTTGCTTGTGGCTTGCTTGGCTTTTCATCTTTCGCGCAAGGCAACGATCTCAACCAGATTCAAACACAAATTAAACAACAAGAGTCAAAGATCGCTGAACAGAAGCGAGAACAAGCCAAATTACAAGCGAGTCTTAAACATCAAGAAAGCAAAATTAACAGTGTTGTCGGTGAATTACGCGAAACAGAATTAAGCTTAAAAGAAATTCGCAAGCAAATGGCGGAAACCGAAAAGCAAATCAAGCAATTAGAAAAGCAAGAGCGTGCGCAAAAAGTGAAGCTCGCACAGCAAATAGACGCTATTTATCGCTCAGGTGTAAATCCTTCTACCTTAGAAAGAATGCTTTCAGAAGATGCGAAAAAAGCGGAACGCATGAAACTGTATTATCAGCACTTAAATCAAGTTCGCATCGATATGATCAACAATCTGAAAGCGACACAAGAGAGTTTAGCGAAACAGCGCGAAGCGATTTCAGGGCAACAAAAAAATCATCGCGATCAACTTTCTACGCAAAAGAAACAGCAGCAAGAATTACAAAAAGCGCAGCAAGAACGCCAATCTACGTTAAATGAACTCAACAAAAACTTAACGAAAGATCAGAATAAGCTGGAAACGTTGAAAGCGAACGAAAATGCCCTTCGCCAAGAAATTCAACGTGCAGAACAAGCCGCTCGCCAACAAGAACAACGTGAGCGTGAAGCCCTTGCACAGAAAAAACAAGCAGAAGAAAAACGGACCTCAAAACCTTACCAACCAACCGATCAAGAACGTAAGTTGATTAATAGTACCAGTGGTTTAGGTAGCGCCGCTCGTCAATACAGTCGTCCAGTTTCTGGCCCAACGTTGTATTCCTTTGGCTCAATCCAAGCAGGCGAAGTGCGATGGAAAGGTATGGTTATCGGCGCACCAATGGGGACCGCAGTAAAAGCCATTGCAAGTGGTCGTGTTATTCTCGCCGGCCATCTTAATGGCTATGGTTATATGGTGATTGTGAAACACGGCGATAGCGACTTGAGTCTGTATGGTTTCAACCAAGCGGTATTTGTAAAACAAGGTCAGCTTGTTTCTGCGGGACAAACTATCGCACAGGTGGGGAATACGGGTGAGCTCTCTAAACCGGCACTTTACTTTGGTATCAGCCGTAAAGGGGTACCTGTGAATCCGGCTGGGTGGATTAAATAATGGCAAGGTTCTTTCAAAGTGCGGTCAAAAATACAATTATTTTTTCAACCGCACTTTTCTCTACTTTTAGTTTTGCACAAGGCAAACTGGCTATTGTGATCGATGACATTGGCTATCATCCGAAAGAAGATGCAGAAATTTTAGCGATGCCAAAGGAAATCTCTGTCGCCATCATTCCTGCTGCACCCTATGCCAAAATTCGCAATCAGCAAGCGAAAACGCAAAATCACGATATTCTCATTCATATGCCGATGCAGCCAATCAGTAATATTAAAATTGAGGAAGGTGGTTTGACTTTAGGGTTATCTGAAGCGCAAGTAAATGAACGAGTGAAAAAAGCTAAATCTATTGTGCCAAATGCCATTGGAATGAATAATCATATGGGCAGTGCAGCCACAGCCGATGCCACATTAATGACCTATTTAATGACCGCACTTCGCGAGCAACATTTATTCTTTTTAGATAGCCGAACGATCGGGAAATCAGTTGCGGGAAAAATAGCAAAAGAACAAGGCGTACGTGTATTAGATCGCCATATCTTTTTAGATGACAGTGATAATTTAGTGGATGTGCAACGCCAATTTCAAAATGCAATCCAATATGCACGTAAACATGGCACAGCCATTGCTATTGGGCACCCTCGTCCAAATACCGTAGCTGTATTAAAATCAGGAATAAAAAATTTACCCGATGATATTCAATTAGTGGGTATAGGCAGTTTATGGCGAAATGAAAAAATCTTGCCACCTAAATCATTTATCTTAATTTTTAATGATATTCCTGCACCAACCTCGGTTGCACCGTTTGAGCCAATTCCTTTATTACGGGGCGTGCCAAGATAACAAAAAAGAGCGGTTGAAAACTGCTCTTTTTTATCGTTTTAAACTTGCCTATCGACCATTTCGTTCAAAGAACAAGACAGTTGCCGCAACGCGTGAGTGAACGTTGAGTTTACGAAGTAAATTACGAATATGCACTTTAACTGTTTCTTCAGAAATAAAAAGCTGACCCGCAATTTGTTTGTTCGATAAACCTGTCGCAATTAAACGTAATACATCCATTTCTCGATCGGTGAGTGAATCAATGGGATCAACCGTATGTTTACGCTCTAAAAGTAAATTCTTAATCGAATCGCTTAAAATTACTTCACCTTGTGCAATACGTTTAATTTGCTCAAGTAACACATCTGGCTCAGTATCTTTCAATAGATAGCCATCTGCACCCGCATCGATGAGCGTGAAAATATCATTTTTCGCATCAGACACAGTTAAGATCAAAATTCGTGCGTCAACACCCTCCGCACGCAACCCTTTAAGGGTATCTAAACCAGAGAGGCCTTTCATATTCAGATCTAAAATAATTAAATCTGGGGATTCTTGAATCGCAATGGAAATACCTTCTGTACCGCTTCCTACATCAGCGACAACTTCAAAATTCTCTTCTAATTCCACTAATTGTTTGATACCGCGACGCATCAATGGATGGTCGTCGATAATTAATACTTTTAACTTTTCTTGCATAATTTTCTCCAAGAGATGAGAGGGCGCACATTCTATCGCCTGAAGGCGAAAACGTCCACAGCCTTAGATTATTTCTCAATAGATTTTCAAACGAGGGATTCTATCGGGATTTTGCCTATCTTCCAATGCATAGTTGCAGATATATTTGATTTATCTCAAATCATGCTTGTTTTGATTTAGCTAGTCGCAAGTCCTTTTGCTTTTAAATTTGAACGGCATAATACGCATGCCGCTTTCTGTCGAGTGCAATTGATAAAATTGCGGGTAATTAAAATTCCGTTGCACCATTTTATACGGATTTTTACAACCTTTCGAGCCGAGTGACTGATAAATCTGGTTCACTTCACGCACTTTATCATCTTTTAAGCCCTCGCATTGACGATAAATCTCGAGGCGATTCTTTTCATCTAACAAATAAACATTAAAGCTATTATCGGTATTATCTTCAAAGAAGAACTGTAAAAATCCTTCACTAGCAAATAAATCAATTTCAGGTGGATATCGGCGTGTTTCAGGAATAGTTTCTTTCTCTTCTAACTGAGTTGGTAAAACGTCTTCAAAATTGACCGCACTTTCTTTTCCATCGTCAATCGGTTGTAAGCTAATCCCTTTTTCTTCAAAGAAGAATTGCCAGTTTTTCCCAGCCACTCGTAAACGGGAATGCGTTGTTGGGCGACTATCACCTAATTGAATACTAATGCAACGATTAACCAAGGCACTTACTAAATTTCGTAATGTACGATTATAATGTTTACTGTAACAAAAAATCTGTACAGAACGAGGTTTATTTACGCCTTGATAAATTTTATTAGAAAGCACCTTTAAAGCTAGCAAAATCGCATTTTGGCCTTCAAAATGTAAGGTTCGAATTTCATTCCACATATTACGGTAAGTGAAATCAATGCTACCGACCAAGCTCTGCTCTAATTGACCAAAACTGAATAAATCACTTGGCGAGATATTGGATTTAAGTTCTTCCACTTGTGCTGTTGGATCATTCACCAAGTTCACCGCAATGAAAAGATCTCGGATTTCACATTGCGAAGAAAGTGCCTCATTTGTCGGTACTTGACCATTTGTATGGGGGAAAAACAATCGTAAATCAGCGACAAAATTACGTAAAGTGAGTTGGTCGATATTTTGACTAATTAAATGTAAATGAGTTTCTGCCGTCAACAAGCGATTAAAATAAGCCCATGCAACAACCTTATTTAAACTTTCCCCATATTCCATTACACGTTCTTTCGAAAACATAATATGATGTGGCGGTTGATTGACCACATACCAACCATCTTTAAAGTGCTTATTGCCATGAATTTCAATGAATGTAAGATGATCTTCCGCTAAATTATGCGAAATTTGAGGATTCAGTAGTGTAATTTTACCGGGTAACTCTTCAAATGCCGTATAAAGTTTACGAGAAAGTACCGTGATATCTTGTGGGATCACGCTAGAATTAATTTTATGTTTGCGTGCAAAATCAACCAGGTTTCGATAACTCATCATCAAGAAACTCACCAAATTATTGTGACTTTCTTTTACCCGTTTGATTTTCCAAGTTGGGCGTTGATCCAATTCTTCAATGCGTTCTTTCGACCACCCCCATTCTTGCGCCATCATTTTCATATAAGAAATACGCCAATTTGATGCGTGGTATAATGCAAAATCTTCCGTTGCTTTCACATAAAAGCAAGAACGAACAAAATCAAGCCGCTTAAATTCTGAATGTGCAATCAAATATTGACTAATTCGCTCTAAAATCGCAATATAAGGATCAAAATGATGAGTAACTGTACGATAACCAGAAAGTAAATCTTCTTTAAATTGACGAGCAATCAGATGCGCATTTGGGTATTCTTGTGCATAGGTTTCTAACAATAAAATTTTCATCACCGATTTATAAGGCGAATCAATACCTTTATAAAGTTGCCACAAGCTTGCGCCAAAATACTCACTCGCAGAGAATTGCCCCAATCCACCAAAATCGACCCAATCATTTAAATTAAGCTCACCAGTCGCGACTAAACGAGCAACCTCGGCCTCATATCGTTTTTCATGCTCCACCCATAAATGGAGCCACAATAATGGCTTACCTGCAAGACGTACCGCAGAACGATAAAATTCTTCCAACAGCAACATATATTGCGCAGAACCGCTATTTTCTTTGGTTAATGGATCGGAATAACGTTCATTACGGAAGCGTTGTTGCGTCATCAAATAGAAGTGCATTTCTACATGAAATGTCGATGCCCATTGGCTAATTTTCTTTGTTTTTTCCGCTAAGCGCTGCTGATCTTGTTTAGACAAATCATCTTGATGGCAGATCCAAATATCTAGATCCGAAGCTGAAGTTTGGCTAATGGAGCCAAAACTTCCCATCACATAAATACCTAAAATCGGTGCAAAAACATCATCAGAATTGACCGCACTTTGCACACTTTCTGCAAGTTCAGAATGTTCTTTTGAAAGAAAATCTTGCTGATAATTGGACAGAATAAAATCGGCGATGCCTGCGGGGGCATCTTCCACATAACCCGGTAGAGTGGGATGATTAAGATGCAACAATAATGGCATCAAAGAGACGATGTGTCGGAAGGCATCTCCAGAGCCCAATAGTGCTCGCTCCAAACGACGTTTGTCTAGTGCGTCAATACTTTTTCGAGCTTCATTGAGATCGTATTTCAAGGCTTCCTACCTATGGCCAAATAACTGGTGTTAATGTATCACTTACCTAATCGGAAATCAAAAATTTAAATGATCTGGCTTTTCGCCCTAAAAATGGTAGCATAAGACATATTTCCATTTAAAATCGGCGATATTTATGGCAGTACTTAAAACCTTAAAAATTGCAACTCGTCAAAGCCCTTTAGCGCTTTGGCAGGCTAATTTTGTAAAAGAACAATTAGAAAAATTTCACCCAACACTTTCTGTTGAACTGGTTCCGATGGTAACGAAAGGCGATATAATTTTGGATTCCCCTTTAGCTAAAATTGGTGGGAAAGGCTTATTTGTTAAAGAGTTAGAGAACGCTTTACTCGAAAAACGTGCTGATATTGCTGTTCATTCAATGAAAGACGTCCCGATGGAATTTCCAGAGGGTTTAGGTCTAAGTGTAATCTGTAAACGAGAGGATCCGCGCGATGCTTTTGTGTCTAATACATACCGTTCATTAGATGAATTACCCCAAGGTGCTATTGTTGGTACATCAAGCTTACGTCGTCAATGCCAATTAAAACAATTACGTCCTGATCTTGATATTCGCTCCTTACGTGGCAATGTGGGAACCCGATTAAGTAAATTAGACAATGGCGAATATGATGCCATTATTTTAGCCTCCGCTGGCTTAATTCGTTTAGGGCTAGCAGAACGCATTGCCTCGTTTATTGAAGTTGAACAATCTTTACCGGCTGCCGGACAAGGAGCAGTGGGTATTGAGTGCCGTAATGATGATGAAGAAGTGAACGCATTACTCGCACCTCTTTCTGATACGACCACAACGACTTGTGTTTTGGCTGAGCGTGCAATGAATACCCGCTTACAAGGTGGCTGCCAAGTACCAATCGGTGGCTATGCCATTGAGCAAAATGGTGAAATTTTCTTGCGTGCACTCGTCGGAGAAATTGATGGTTCAGCGATTATTCGTGCGGAAGGTAAAAGTGCGGTTGAAAATGCCGAAACATTAGGCGTGACCATTGCTGAACAACTTCTAGCACAGGGCGCAGATAAGATTCTGGCGAAGATTTACTCAGCATAGGAAATCACCATGGCCGTACTAGTTACTCGCCCAGATGAACGAGGAAAAGCTCTAGTTGACCAGCTGAATCAAGCCGGTATGGTTGCCTTGCATTTGCCTTTGCTTTCTATTGAAGCTGGTGCTGAGTTGGCACAATTACCGACGAAACTTAATCAACTAAAAAGTGGTGATTATGTGTTTTTGGTTTCAAAAAGTGCGGTCGATTTTGCGGATAAAACCCTGAAAGATATTGGCTTTAGCTGGCGTCAAGATTTACAATACTTTACAGTTGGACATAGAACGGCACAGTATTTTTCCTGTCAAACTGAATGTACTGTTCGTTATCCAATCACGTCGGAAAATACCGAAGGTGTATTAAATTTACCGCAAATGGCAGAATTAACCGATAAGAACTTGTTAATTTTACGTGGTAACGGTGGACGAGAATTATTACTCGAACAAGCGACACTACGCGGAGCAACTGTTGAGACAGTCGAATGTTACCAACGAGTACCGATTAGTTATAATAAGGAAGAGCAGACCAGTATTTGTATTCGTTCCGGTGTACAAACCTTGGTGGTCACAAGCCTTGAAATTTTACAGGCGTTAATCGAATTTGTGCCTGAAAATGAACAAAGTTGGCTAAAAAATTGCTATTTAGTCACAGTAAGTCAACGCATTGCGGATGTTGCAATACAACAAGGTTGGCATCATGTAGTGGTTTCCGCCGGTGCGGATAATCAAAGTTTACTTAATACCTTACTTAATGAAGTAACTCCCCTTTCTCACTAAGGAAAAGATATGGCGAAAGAGAAATTAACCCCAGAAACAACAGATGAAATCCAAGCAGACGAAGTGCAAATTCAAGCTAAAGATCATGAACCTGTTGCACCTCGTACACAAACCGTTGTCAAGAAAACTGGTACGGGATTAAGTTTATTAGCTATTCTCATTGCACTTGGCGTGGGTGGTACAGGTTATTATTTGGGTCAAAAGCAAGTGGATGAATTCCAACAAAAATTGACCGCTCTTGAAGCTCAAATTAATCATAAATCGGCGACTTCGACGTCTGCTGAGGAAATAAAATTTGATACGACACAACTTACTCAATTAGAATCAGCGAATAAAGCAACGCAAGAAAAAATTGCCAAAGTAGAAGAGCTGATAAGTACTAAATCACACGAACTCGTTAGCTTACAATCACAAATTAATAAAGTGAGCGAGCAAGCTAATGCTCAGCAACCGACTGATTGGTTATTCTCAGAAGCGGATTTCTTGCTCAACAATGCACTGCGTAAATTAGTGTTAGATAATGACGTTGACACCGCAGTTTCACTCTTAAAACTCGCTGATGAGACTCTTGCTAAAGTGAATAACTCACAATCCGCAGCTATCCGTAGCGCAATCAATCAAGATCTGAAACAGCTTCACTCCGTTGCTGGCATTGATCAAAATTCGGTTATGCAAAAATTATCACAATTAGCTAATACAGTTGATGAATTATCTGTATTAGATGTCAATTTTGATGATGATCAAAATGCAACAAAGTTATCGAATTCTCTGTCTGATTGGGTTGAAAATGCAGAAAAGAGTGCAAACTCATTCTTAAATCATTTTATTCGCATCTCACCAAAACATGGCACTGATCGTAAAGAATTATTAGCACCGAACCAAGATATTTATTTGCGTGAAAACATTCGTTTACGCTTACAATTAGCGATTATGGCTGTGCCTCGTCAACAAAATGAGCTTTATAAACAATCTTTAGAAGCCGTCGCATCTTGGATTCGTAGCTATTTTGATACTAATGCTGAAGTGACTCAAAATTTCTTAAAATCAGTGGATGAATTATCTGAAGTATCCATCTATGTAGATGTACCAAGCCAATTACAAAGCTTAAGTATGCTTGATAAGTACTTAAATCGTACACCTTTAGATGTACAAAAAGTCGAAATTAAAGCAGAAAAAGCGATTGATAATTCACCAAGAAAAGAAGCAGTAAAACCGGCACCTGAAGCGAAAGCAGAAGAGCCAAAAGCTGAAGAAAAACCCGCTGAAGCACCAGCTGCACAACCGGCAACTGAACCCCAACAATAAGGATAGATAATGTTTAGAGTTCTCTTTTTAATGATCGCCTTACTTGCCGGATTGATTGCAGGGCCTTACCTCTCCGGTCAGCAAGGTTATGTCAGAGTTGAAACGGCAAACACCGTATATGAAATGTCACTCACCACATTAGTGATTCTCTTTGTAGTTACACTTGCAGTGATTTATTCGTTAGAGTGGTTGGTGACCCGTTTCTTCCGTTTAAGTAGCAATACCTATAACTGGTTTTCTCGCCGTAAACGTGTGAAAGCACAACGTCAAACCCTTGAAGGCTTGATGAAGATGAATGAGGGCGATTATGCCAAAGCAGAAAAACTGATTGGTAAAAACGCGAAACATTCTGCAGAGCCAGTATTAAATCTGATTAAAGCCGCAGAAGCTGCTCAACAACGCGGTGATGAATTCAGCGCAAACCGTTACTTAATTGAAGCAACGGAGCTTGCTGGATCAGATAACCTGTTAGTCGAAATTGCACGCACCCGTATTTTATTGCAACAAAATAAATTACCGGCAGCGCGTAGTTCCGTCGATAGCTTGCTTGAAATGTCAGATCGCAACAAAGAAGTGTTAAAACTTGCGGCTGAAATTTATAGCCGTTCCAAAGCTTATCAAGCACTTGATGGCATCTTAGATTTAATTGAAGGTTCTGGCTTATTCTCAGCAGAAGAATTTAAAGCACTTCAACAAGAAACAGAAAATGGCTTGTTAGATGAGAAAATGAATGAAGAAGGCGTTGAAGGCTTGCTCGCATGGTGGGAAGCTCAGCCACGCCGTCGTCGCAATGACTTAGAATTAAAAACCGCTTTAATTCAGCGTTTAATTGATTGTAACGATCATGAGTCTGCTTACGAATTCACGCTTGAAATCATGAAAAAATTGGGTGATAACACTCCAATCAGCCCTGAGCTTTGCACGCAAATTACTCGTTTACAAGCAGAGGATAACAGCAAACTGCTCAAACTCGTGGAAAAACGTGCAAAACGCGCCGATGAAAGCCAACGTTGTTGTCTCAATCGTGCATTAGGTTACCTTTATGTGCGTAATAATGACTTCGCTAAAGCAGCAGAAGCATTTAAAGAAGTGACCGCTTGCCCAACTCAGCTTCAACCAAATGATGTTATGATGGCGTCTTATGTGTTTGAACAAGCTGGTGACAAAGAAGCAGCTGAAAAAATTCGTCAGGACAGTTTAAAATCAGCCATGTCTATTCAGGACAAACCCGCTGAAACACAAACTGAAGTAAAAACAGACGAAGAACCAACCGCACTTATCGCAAAACGTGATTAAAATAAACAATGACGGGGCTGAATAAAGCCCCGTTTTTATTATTTCATCCTCGCCTATCTCATTTAAAACACATCTCTTATTACATTTCATTATAAATAATGCATTTCCATTCTTTTCTCACCGATTCAAAATTTTTTACTATATCGTCAAGCAAACGATTAAATTATAAGAAATGAATTGGGATTATATTTTAAGCGTCACACCACGTTTTATTCACGCCACATTAATGACGCTTCATCTCGCCTTTTGGGGCATTTTGTTGTCGCTGATGATTGGTGTGGTTTGTGCTGTGATTACCACCTACAAAGTCAAATCATTAACTTGGCTTGTAAAAGGCTATATCGAGCTTTCTCGTAATACGCCTTTATTAATTCAAGTGTTTTTTCTCTATTTTGGGCTTTCTAAAATTGGCCTGAAATTAGACGGGTTTACTTGCGGCATTATCGGCCTAGCATTTCTAGGTGGAAGCTATATGGCAGAAGCCATTCGCGGAGGTCTGGAAGCCGTATCAAAAGGACAAATTGAGTCAGCCTTAAGTATTGGTCTAACCCCTTTTCAAGCTTTTCGCTATGTGATTTTCCCACAAGCCTTTGCGATTGCCACACCTGCAATCGGTGCAAATTGCTTATTCTTAATGAAAGAAACCTCAGTGATCAGTGCTGTCGCCGTCGCTGAACTGATGTTTGTCGCAAAAGAAGTCATCGGGCTCGATTACAAAACTAATGAAGCCTTATTTTTATTAGTGGTGTTTTATTTGATCATTCTATTACCGATGTCTCTGTTCATCAGTTATTTAGAGCGCCGTACCCGGAGAGCAAAATATGGGGCTTGAGTTATTATTCCAAGGCAGCAACATCGAACGCTTGCTCAACGGTTTATGGGTAACGGCTGAAATTGCATTCGTTTCTGTTTTCTTCGCCTGTATTTTAGGTGTCATTTTTGGCGTAATCATGACAAGCAGGAATCCCATTATCAAAGCCATCTGCCGCTTTTATTTAGAATTTGTACGCATCATTCCATTATTAGCGTTACTTTTTCTCGCTTATTTCGGTTTAGCAAAATGGTTTGATATTCACTTAGATGGCATCTCTGTATGTATTTTGGTGTTTATTTTCTGGGGAACGGCAGAAATGGGTGATTTAGTACGTGGCGCATTGACTTCCATTGAAAAACATCAAGTGGAATCCGCCTACGCTTTAGGTTTAACGCCGTTTCAAACCTTTGTGTATATTTTACTTCCGCAAAGTTTAAAACGTGTGACACCAAGTGCTATTAACCTCTTTACTCGCATGGTAAAAACCAGCTCTTTGGCGATGTTAATTGGTGTGGTTGAAGTAATTAAAGTCGGTCAACAAATTATCGAGCATTCATTATTTAGTAATCAATCAGCGGCGCTTTGGATTTACGGTGTTATTTTCGGTTTATATTTTGTGATTTGTTACCCGCTATCCTTATTTTCCCGTTATTTAGAAACCCGTTGGGAAAGTTAATTTTTATTAGGAAAACACATGGCGTTATTAGAAATTAAAAACCTCGTCAAAAATTACGGTGATGTAGAAGCACTCAAAGGCATCAATCTTTCTATAGAGAAAGGCGAAGTTGTCGTTATTTTAGGTCCATCGGGTTGTGGTAAAAGTACTTTTTTACGCTGCCTAAATGGATTAGAGGAAATAAAGAGCGGTCAGATTTTGCTGCAAAATACAGGCGAATTAGGCAAAGACATTCCTTGGGTCAAAGCGCGTCAACGCATTGGGATGGTCTTCCAAAGTTATGAACTCTTCGCTCATTTATCAGTGATTGACAATATTTTACTCGGCCCTTTAAAAGTACAAAAACGCGATCGTGCAGAAGCTGAAAAACAAGCCGATGAGTTACTTAAACGCGTAGGTTTATATGACCGAAAAAATGCCTATCCACGTGAATTATCCGGTGGACAAAAACAGCGAATTGCCATTGTACGTTCACTTTGCATGAACCCTGAAATTATTCTGTTCGATGAAGTGACCGCTGCCCTTGACCCTGAAATGGTACGTGAAGTACTTGATGTGATCTTAGGTCTCGCCAAAGACGGTATGACGATGCTCATCGTTACCCATGAAATGAATTTTGCCCGTCAAGTGGCTAATCGCATCGTGTTTATGGATAAAGGGCAAATCATTGAACAGGCAAAACCAGAAGATTTCTTCACGAATCCAACCACGGATCGTGCGAAAACATTCTTAAATATCTTAAATTATGAACCGAGAGGGACAAACTATGAAGAAAACATTTAAAACATTGACCGCACTTTTAGCCACTGCCACCTTAGCATTTAGCTTAACTGCGTGTAATGATAAAGAACCAGCTAAAGACGGGGCAAAAACGGTTTCAAGCCTTGAGCAAATACAAAAAGATGGCAAAGTGCGCATTGGTGTATTTAGCGATAAACCACCGTTTGGTTATGTGGATGCACAAGGCAAAAGCCAAGGCTTTGATGTTGAAATTGGTAAAGCGATCGGTAAAGATTTATTAGGTGATGAAAACAAAGTGGAATTTGTTTTAGTAGATGCCGCAAACCGTGCAGAATACTTACTTTCTAAGAAAGTTGATATTATCTTAGCTAACTTCACTGTGACACCAGCACGTAAAGAAGTGGTGGATTTTGCGAATCCATACATGAAAGTGGCATTAGGTGTTGTTTCAAAAGATGGTTCTGTGATTACTGACCTTGAACAATTAAAAGGCAAAACTTTAATCGTAGATAAAGGCACCACGGCTGATATTTTCTTCACCAAAAACTATCCAGATGTGAAGTTATTGAAATTCGAACAAAATACCGAAACCTTTGAAGCCTTACGTGATGGTCGTGGTGATGCATTATCTAATGACAATACCTTCTTATTCGCTTGGGCAAAACAAAATCCAGGTTATACCGTGGGCGTAAAAAACTTTGGCGATCAAGATGTTATTGCACCAGCTGTTCGCAAAGATGCACCTGAATTGTTAAATTGGTTAAACAACGAAATCCAAACCTTAGGCAAAGATGGTCGTTTAAAACAAGCTTACGAAAAAACCTTATTGCCAGTTTATGGTGATACTGTTAGCGAAAGCGATATCGTGGTTGAATATAAATAATTTAACCCCATTCACTTCCCCTATAATTTCCCCACAGGGGAAGTGAAAACCCCTTTATTTTTGACCGCTCTTTGAAAGACGTGGTGTAAATCTTGCCTTTAATGGCATTCTTTCCTGAATACGTTCCCGATTAATCTGTAACGCCGCCTCTGTGGCTTCATAGTCCAACCATAAACTTGGGTCATCGGGTAATGTTTCATTCCAAATATACTGCACGTTAAAGCCTCGAGCTTTACATTCCGCATGTAATGCATCATACCGTTTCTTTAAAAATGCCAATTTATTAAAGAAAAAACGCACATGCCCTTCCCCCAACTTATATTCTGCTGGCTGTCCTTTTAAGTGATATTTACCTTTCGCCACGGCATTAGGAATGCGGGTTAATTCACGATGTTCAGCTAAAAGATGCTGATCACAAAGCTCCTCAGGCGGAACAAGATTAATTCGAGTCATAAACGATACCAAAGAAAAAGAAACATAGTACGGGGCATAAAGGTATTTGTCTATCTCATAATAAATACGACTCAAAAGATGACTTCTTTTTCTTTGATTTTCACATGAATCAATCCTTGCTAAACTGATTAAAAACATCACTATTGAAGGAATCACTCATGTCTGTCAAAACATTTGAAAAATTGACCGCACTTTTAGATGAACACCAAGCACGCTATCGCGTGGTTGAACACCCCACAGCAGGAAAATCAGAAGAGGTGGCTAAAATTCGTGGTACAGAATTAGGACAAGGGGCAAAAGCCTTGGTATGCAAAGTAAAAGGGAATGGCGTAAAACAAGCAGTATTAGTCATATTACCTGCCGATCAACAATCTGATTTAAGCAAAGTGGCGACCTATTTGGGTGGAACTAAGGCATCACTTGCCAGCCCTGCAGAAGTGGATACCCTGACTGACTGTGTATTTGGTGCAATTCCGCCTTTTAGCTTTCATCCTGATTTGTTTCTAATTGCTGATCCTAGCTTACTTTCTCGTTATGATGAATTGGCATTTAATGCAGGTACGTTAGAGCGCTCCATTATTCTTAACACGCAAGATTATGCCTCTATCGTTCAGCCCACATTAGTGGATGTAATAAAAACCGAATAGAGAAAAGATTGGTTGTCTTTCATTTGATTGATACAATGCTTCCGTTTTTCTATTAACTGGACATCTCATGAAAAAATATCTTAAAGCATTTATTCTTTTACCGTTGATTATTCAAATTATCGGCACTATTGGCCTAATGTTCACAAACAATGATGCTGATGGGTTTCAGTCATCAGCGATTACCGTCTTTATCGTGGCTGCTGTACCGACTTTTCTCATTACACTTTGGGCAGCATTTCACCGTTATGCGAGTTACCACGTAAAAGCTATCGCATTAATTTCGGTACTAATTGGATTTTGTTATACCGTCGTAGCGGGAATCTTTTATGCAACGCTAGTGAATGACATGGGATTTGGCGAATGGTTACGCGCTGGAGGATTAGAAATTACCTGCTTAATGGCCGCAGGTTTGGCGCTTTATTCTGTTATGGTACTACCGCTCTTGTTACCTAAAGAACGCCCGCTATAAGGCGATTTGAGGCGAATATTGAGCAGTTAGATCCACCAAATCTGTTAATGAAATTGACCGCACTTGATTGTTTTCTGGCAAAAGTGCGGTTAAATTTCGGGCTAAAACATCCTGTTCCAACATAAAACATTGCCCTTTGCATTGGATAAACATTTCCCCGTACTTTACCGCTAGCAACACGCCATCTTGCCATAAAACCACTGCATCATTTTCCGTGGTTTCAGTCAAATAACGTTGAAGGTCTGTCTCAGAATAATGAGCTTGAGAAAAGGTATAAAGCATAATATTCCTTAAAACGTAAACACTTTTTCGGCTTGGCTAAGTTTATTGATCAGCGAAGTGCGGTCAATTTTTTCAGCAGAAATAATGAGTTGTTCTGTTTGCAAATTGTATTGGTCGAGTGAATCGGCACAAACAAAGCGCTGTTCAATATCGTATAAATCCAATAATTTAAAGGTGCGGATAAAATCTTTTTGTAACAATAACTCAGGATTTTGCCTATCAAGTAAATTCAACACGCCATCATCAATAAAAAAGACACCAATATCTTCTTCGTCACAAAATGCTGTTGCCGCGAGCAAAGCATCTAAACCTTCACGAGAAATCGCGTTTCCATGTGGCGCGGTGCGAAATAAAAATGCCAACTTCATAATGTTACCACCCGATCTGCTTTTAATGCCATCGCCATAAACTCGCCTAAGCCTGTAATCTCAAAACCTTCTGCCAGATTGGTTTTATCAGTCTCTTTTGCCGTAAGCCCATCCACTACGCCACGACGTTGTGAAGCGGCTACACATAAATGCAAAGGAATATGATGCTGCGCTGAAAAGGCTTGCCAAGCTTGCGTGAGATTAAATTCATCATTGGCAGGATAAACCAAGCTATTGCCATTACTCACACCGTCTTGGAAAAAGAAAATTTGGTTAATGACATGCCCTTTTTCAAGTAAAGCCTGGGCAAATTGATAGGCAAGAAAAGCCCCTTGTTTTCCATAAACAGGACTTTTCACAGCGAGAACATAGTCCATTACTCTTGCTCTTGTTTGATTTGACGAATATATAAATACACGGTGTGGCGAGAAATCGCGAGGCGATCAGCCACTAAATTGATGGCATCCTTAATATCAAAAATACCTTTTTCGTAAAGTGAAATCACAATCTGACGGTTCTTATTATTATTCGAAACCGAGCGATCTGCATTCACTTCTTCAATGGTTTTTTCTACCGTTTGTGCCACCAATTCTTCCACTGAACTTGCAAAATTGACGGAAGAGGTTTCATTTTGCTCCTGCGTTGGCATAAACGCCTGCATAAATTGAGAAACCGGTACATCCAAATTAATATTGATACAAAGTAAACCAATAATACGCTGCTTGCTATTTCGAATGGCGATGGTCACAGACTTCATCAACACATTGCCTTTCGCACGCGTGAAATAAGGCTTAGACACACTCTCACTTTGCATATTACGCAAGGATTTTAAGGCTAAATCCGTAATCGGAGAACCCACTTGGCGATTGGTATTATGCCCATTGGCGATACAAATGGCGGAATGCTCAATGTCTTCCAAAGAGTGTAAGACGATTTCACAATGCTTGCCGATCAACGCGCTCACGCCATCAACCACCGCTTTATAGGAAATCAAAATAGCACGATCTTCATCAGTGAAAGGTTGTCTATCGGTTAGTATCATTTTTCAAATCTGGTAGGGAAAATGACCGCACTTTGTCCAAAGTGCGGTTAAATTAAGGATTATTTTTTAGGATTAACGTCTAATACTTCAACGTCGAAGTAAAGTGTTGCATCAGGTGGAATTGCATCGCCAGCACCTTGTTTACCGTAAGCTAATTCAGGTGGAATCACTAATTCGATTTTACCGCCTTTTTTCACTAACTGAAGACCTTCAGTCCAACCTTTGATCACTTGGTTTAATTTAAACTCAACCGGTTGACCACGTTCAACAGAGCTATCAAATACTTTACCATCTGGTAATTTACCAGTGTAATGTACTTTTACAGTATCTGTTGCTTTAATTGCATCACCTTTACCTGCTTCAGTGATTTTGTAAAGTAAGCCATCTTTGGTGCTTTTCACGCCATCTTTTTTCGCAAATTCAGCGCGGTATTTATCACCTTCTTCTTTTGCGGCTTTCGCTTGTTGTTCTACTTTTGCTTTCGCTGCAGACACTAATTGCTCTTGAATGCCATCTAAGGTTTTTTGAATTTTTTCGTCTTTACGAACATCAACTTTACCTTCTAATGCATCTTTTAAACCATCTAAAATACGCGCATTGTCGTATTGAATGACTTCTTTTTGAGCATCCACTAAATCTTTTACTTGGTTACCCATTAATGCACCTACAGCATAAGACGCATCACTTGCGCTTGGCGCAGCTTTATCTTCTGCAAAAACAGAACCTGAAACAACCGCACTTACCATAAGTGCAGCAAGAGAAAGCTTTTGAATTTTCAACATTTTGCTTGATCCTTTATAATAGAAATGGAATAGCGAATAGGTTAAATCGTATTGACCAAATTCACAACATTTTTTTAAAAATTAGAGAAATTTTATGCAAAATCAACAAATTTTAGAAGATCGCATTGCTGAACTTGAAATGAAAATTGCGTTTCAAGAACAACTTTTAGACGAGCTAAACCAAGCATTAGTTCAACAACAGTTTGATATGGATAAAATTCAACTTCAACTCCGCTATCTCGCCGGCAAATTAAAAGATATGCAACCTTCTAACATTGCTAGCCAAGCAGAAGAAACACCGCCTCCGCATTATTAAACAATAAACCGCACCTAAAAGTGCGGTCTGTTTTGCTTTCGTTTTTTATTGTTGCATACGAGCTTGAATACGCTCTGGCAATCTTAATCCAACGAGAGCAACAAGGACTATTGTCCAGAATAAGGTCACATACACAAGGGCTGAACCCAGTCCGACTCTTTCGCTAAGGGCAGCGGCAATCACAGGAGACACCCCACCACCGATCGCAGCGAAGTTATAGATGAAACCGATACCTGTGCTTCGCATTTCAGCCGGGAAGAAAGTCGCCATATATTTTGGTACTAAACCCGCAATCCCTAAGTTAGTTGCAAGTAAGAAAAAGAGCAACGCGCCAAGGGCTAATACATTATTTTCTGGCAAATAGAATACAGGGAAGAGGAAGAAAAGTGATAACAATAAGCTATACACAAAGGTTTTCTTCTCACCCAATTTATCACCGATAAAGCCTGCAATTAAGGTACCAATGAGGATACCAAAGCCCGCCCAGAACATCAGTGATTTCACATTTTCAGCATAGCCGTTTTCTTTGAGGTAAAGTGGAAGTAAGCCCACTACCGGCCAGTTTACGGAGAAAATTGAATAACAAACTAAGAAAATAATTAAGGTAATTGGTAATTGTTTTTCAGTGAATAGATCAGTAAGTGGAACTTTATTCACTTTACCCGCCGCTTTTGCTTGCGCCCATTCTTCACTTTCAGGTGCATGGCGACGAACGTAGAGCACTAAAGCGACTGGTGCTAAACCAATGAAGAAAGCCATACGCCAACCATAAGTTTGAGACACCCAAGGAATCACTTGAGAAGCAAGAATATTACCAATGGAGAAGCCACTCACTAAGAATGCACTGGCTTTTGTACGTAAATGTTGTGGCCAGCTTTCAATGGCATAAGAGGAAGAACAAGCATATTCACCCGCCATCCCCATACCGATAATCATACGGAAGATGAAAAGCCAAATATAACTGGTGGATAAGCCGCACAAGAATGTGCCAACGGAATACGTGATAATGGAAACAATCATCGCCAAACGACGACCATATTTATCGGCAAAACTACCAAAAATCGCCCCACCCAATGGACGTGCGACGAACGCTGCAAGTAATAATGTGGATGTTTCCGTTGTGCTCATGGCGAATTCTTTTTGAATATCCAAAAGCACGTAAGTGATAAGCATATAATCGAAGCCATCAAAAACATAACCTAACCAAGCCGCAAATAACGCTTTTTTTTGCGTAGGACTGACTTCTTTATACCATGGTAATGATGTTGCCATAACAACCTCCTTCCTTGTATTTGAGAATTTTGTGGTATAGATCACAGAATTTAAAATCACTGCTAATTTCTGCTTGCATAAATAAAGATAAGACGTATGATGTCTTATGTCAATTAGAGAGAATGAGAGCTGGATCACAAATTCAGAAAATAGATTAGAAAATGAGAACAGAAATGAAAAAAACAAGTAAAAAAGAAGCAAGTCTCGTTTTGCAGGATAAAATCAAATCGCTCATCATCAAACAAAATCTTAAATCCGGCGATTTGATGCCAACAGAAAATGAGCTGATTGAACAGCTTGGTGTGAGCCGTTCCAGTTTACGTGAAGCCATTAAATCTTTAGAGGCGCTACACATTTTAGACATTCGCCATGGTGTTGGCACCTTTGTGAGTGAATCCTCTCTTGTGCCAATGATTCGTGGATTAAGCTTTCACACCCAACTGAATTTGCATAATGATCATAATCAGTTAATTAATATTTTGGATATTCGGGAAATTTTGGAATACGGTTTTGCTCCGATGGTGTTGGGAAAAATTAGCCAAGAACAGACCGCACTTTTGCAAAAATCAGTGGCCAATATGGAGAAAAATGCTCGAGAGCAAAAGTTTTCACCTAAAGATGAATACCACATTCATTTAAAACTTTATGAACCATTAAATAACCCGTTACTGATTCAATATTTAGATGCATTTTGGCAAATTTATCAACAAGTAGAAAAAGGCTTACCGCCACCAATACTTTCTCCTGAAAAATTAGCCATGCAACACCGTGAATTAATTGATGCGGTAGAAGCACATGATTTGGTACGCATGCAACGTGCGATCTTGCAATATTTCCAAAGTATTCGCCAACGCTTACAACAAGGAGGGCATGATGCAAACTAATGGATTAAACATCGCCTTAATCGGCTGCGGCTTTTTTGGTGTTCAGTTGGCTTCAGCATTTGACAAAGCCCAAGCAAACTTAATTGCGGTGACCGATATCAACCCTTCTCTTGCACAAAAACTTGCCGACCAATACGGCGGCCAAGCCTTTTTTAGTGTGGAAGAAATGTTGGCTAAAACTAAACCTGATTTAGTGGTCATCGCCACCCCAAACTATGCCCATTATTCTCCAGCTATTTTAGCTTTAAATGCCGGCTGTCATGTCTTTATTGAAACGCCTTTTACCTTAAGCTCTTCCCAAGGCCAACATTTACGCCGTCTTGCTGAAGAAAAAGGTAAAGTCATTTTTGTGGGCCATTTGGAACGTACGTTACCTGGCATGTTAAAAGTCAAAGCGGCTTTAGAACAAGGAAAATTAGGTCGCATTACAGTAGCACGTGCTATGCGTCAGCGTTGGATTGAAAACCTACCAAACAAAGAATGGTGGAAATTGGATGCCAATCTTACGGGCGGCGAGCTTTTCCACCTCATTCATGAACTGGATTTACTCTGTTGGTTATTAGGCGATATTGAGGCTGTTTTTGCTCAAGCGGCTAATCAAGCGCATCACGATACACCAGATAGCCGTGATGTGTTGCAACTGTTACTACGTTTTGAAAATGGCGTGTTAGGTTCGCTCGAAATGGGCACTGCCTATCGATTACACCAATGGGGCATTCAAATTCATGGTGAAAATGGTGTGATTGAAGTCAATTTCTTTACCTCAAGTGTCACATTTAATTATCTAGATGGAAAAATAGAACACGTTGATTTATTTGATGAATTTGAGGCTGATTTATCTTTACGCGAAAGTGCAAAAGGCACTCAGCAATATAATGTCACCCACGCACCTTGCCAACTTTGGTTAAGCCGAGCGGCTGAAATTGAAGTGCAGAGTGTGGTGGAGCACTTAACACAAGGAAAAACCAGCCCATTAAGTCTATGTTTAACTGAAGCCATCGAAGTTGCAGAAGCAGCGAAGCAATCCATGGTAACGGAAAAACAAATCTCAGTGAAAAAATAAGGAGTTTATTATGATGCGATATGGTGTTGTTGGCGTTGGCTATTTTGGTGCAGATTTAGCCCGTTTCATGAATGAATTTGATGATGCACAAATTACCGTAGTATATGACCCTGAAAATGGTGAAACCATTGCTCAAGAATTACAATGCGTAGCGGCAAAATCTCTTGAAGAATTAGTCACTTCACCTGATGTGGATTGCGTAATTGTCGCCACCCCAAACTACTTACACAAAGAACCGGTCATCCTTGCAGCAAAAAACAAAAAACATGTTTTCTGTGAAAAACCTATTGCCTTAAGTTATCAAGACTGTGATGACATGGTGCGTGCTTGCGAAGAAAATGGCGTCACTTTTATGGCTGGTCATGTGATGAACTTCTTTAACGGTGTTCACCATGCCAAAGAATTAATCAATCAAGGTGTGATTGGTAAAGTGCTTTATTGTCATACTGCACGTAATGGCTGGGAAGAACAACAACCAACCATTTCATGGAAAAAAATCCGTGAAAAATCTGGCGGTCACTTATACCACCATATTCACGAATTAGACTGCGTACAATTCATTATGGGTGGTATGCCAAAAACCGTTACCATGGCAGCTGCCAATGTTGCCCACAAAGGCGAAAAATTCGGGGATGAAGATGATATGATTTTTGTCACCATGGAATATGATGACAATCGCTTCGCTGTTCTCGAATGGGGTTCGGCTTTCCGTTGGGGGGAACATTATGTATTAATTCAAGGGGAAAAAGGTGCGATCAAACTGGATATGTACAATACCAAAGGCACCCTTCGTGTGGATGGAAAAGACACTTATTTCCTCATTCACGAAACCCAAGAAGAAGATGATGACCGTACCCGTATTTACAACAGCACAGAAATGGACGGCGCGATTCAATACGGTAAACCGGGCAAACGCACACCACTCTGGTTGAGTTCTATCATGAAAAAAGAAATGCGTTATTTAAACGACATTCTGCATGGTATGGAACCAACTGAGGAATTTGTAAAATTACTCACCGGTGAAGCAGCCCGAGCTGCCATCGCCACTGCCGATGCGTGTACCCGTTCTCGTTACGAAAACCGCAAAGTTGATTTATCAGAAATCATCGGTAAATAAAAACAATGTAAAAAAACAACCGCACTTTGGTTGAGGAATCAAAGTGCGGTACTTATTGCTTGCTAATAGGAGGAATAATAACATCATGGATAATAAAACGTGGCTAGATTTTTTAACAGCTTTTGGTTCTATTGCAACTCCAATTCTAGTTTTATTCCTTACTGGAGCAGGCTGGAAAATTAGACAATCAATTGAACATAAAACAAAACTAGAAGAAAAACTAAGAGATGACCGGATAGAAATTTATCATCAAATACTTGAACCTTATATTATAATGTTAATGCCTGATGAAGCTTGGAACTTAGATCCACAAAATAAAGAGAAAGATAAATATATGGAAGCGACAATGAAGTTACTCTCCCTAGAATATAGAAAATTATCATTTAGGCTATCTTTAATTGGATCTGATAATGTAGTTAGAGCATTCAATAACTTATATCAATATTTCTATAAGAATGCTGAAAACTCCGAATCTACCATACAATCAAATCCTACTGATAAAGCAAAAGAAATGATGTCACTCATTGGATTATTATTGTTAGAAATACGGAGAAGTATGGGAAATGAAGAAACCCAATTAAATGAATGGGATATGTTGGAATGGTTTATTACTGATGCAAGAAAAATGAAAGAAAAATAAAATCAGTTTTTATAAAATACCAAAAACCACCAACTATCTAAAAGTATGGTGGTTTTCAAATATATTACGGCGATAACCGCTCTATTTCCCATTTTCCATCATTGAATAAATAACAAATTCGGTCATGCAGTCTACTTGGGCGACCTTGCCAGAATTCGATACGATCAGGAATCACAAGATAACCGCCCCAATGTGGTGGGCGTGGGACGTTTAATGGGTGTTTTGCTGCAATCAGAGCAGCTTTTGCTAATAAAGATTTGTGGCTAGAAATGACCGCACTTTGCTCGCTGGCCCAAGCGCCAATTCGGCTGGTGTAAGGGCGAGTCGCAAAATATTCATCTGATTGTTCAGGCGAGATTTTTTCGGCTTTGCCCTCAATACGCACAGAACGTTCTAATTCAGGCCAAAAGAATGTCAGGGCAACGAAAGGATTATGTTCTATGGCACGACCTTTTCGGCTGTGATAATTCGTGAAAAAGACAAAGCCTTGTTCGTTCACTTCTTTTAACAGTACCATTCGACTTGTTGGACGACCGTCTTCATTGACCGTCGCAACATTAACACCTGTCGGCTCATTGACTTTAGCCGTAATCGCTTCGTTGAGCCATTTTTCAAATTGTTTTATTGGATTGGGATCGCAATCATGCTGAGAAAGCGCCTGTTTGCAATAATCCTCACGAATATCATGTAAGTCCATTTTCTTTCTCCTTTTGCTTGAAAACAAAAAGCCCTTGCAACTGCAAGGGCTAGTATAGTCCGTTAATTATTTACTATCAACACTCACGCCATAAAACGCATCGTAGCCGAATGGGCTTTGTACGTAACCTTTTACGCGAGGGCTAAGTGGTGCAAAACCAACTGAGTGTGCAACTGGAATCCATGGCGCTTGCTCATGGAAAATCACTTGTGCTTTTTTATAAAGTGCCGCACGCTCATCTTTATTGGTTAAGCCAATCGCTTTATCTAATAAGGCATCAAATTCTGCATTTTTGAAACGAGCAAAGTTTGAGTTGCCAGCGTTAGCACTTGCAAGTAACGGAGAAAGGAAGTTATCCGGATCACCGTTATCGCCTGACCAACCAAAGATACCCGCCGTTAATTCACCTGCTTTAGCACGTTTTTGATAGTCAGCCCATTCAAACGTGACTGGATTTGCTTTTACGCCCACTTTCGCCCAGTCTGCCATCACAAGTTCAGCCATACGTTTTGGATTTGGGTTAGACGCACGTACCACCGGTTGAATCCAGAAGTCCGTTTCAAAACCGTTTGGATAACCTGCTTCTGCTAAAAGCTGTTTCGCTTTCTCTGGATCATACGGATAATCTTGGATTTCATCGTTATAACTCCAAATTGTTGGCGGTAGTGGGTTTTTCGCTGCAGTGCCCGCACCTTGATAAACCGCTTCAATAATTGCTTTTTTGTCCACCGCATAGTTCAATGCTTGGCGCACTTTCACGTTATCAAATGGCGCTTTCTCTGTATTGAATGCGATATATGCCACGTTCAAACCTTTTTGTTCCAAAAGTTGTACTTTCGGATCAGTTTTCATCTTGGCTAAATCCGCCACGTTCGGGAAGAGAATTAAATCACAAGAACCCGCTTGTAACTTCGCATAACGCGTCGTCGCATCTGGTACGATACTGATCACTAAACGATCAAGCGGTGTACGACCTTTCCAATAGGTTTCATTCGCTACGTATTGTGCCGCTTGGTCAGTTTTGTAATCCACAAAAATAAACGGACCTGTACCCACTGGTTTGTTATCAATCGTTTCTGGTTTACCCGCTTTCAGCATCGCATCTGCATATTCAGCGGAATAAATAGAGATAAAGTCCATTCCCAAGCTTGCTAAGAAAGTCGCATCTTTTTTATTCAAGGTGATACGAACGGTGTTGTCATCCACTTTCTCAACTGATTTTAATAAATCTGGGAATTTCATCGCTTTGAAATATGGATAAGTCCCTTTCGATACGTTGTGATAAGGGTGGTTAGGATCTAACTGACGTTGGAAAGAAAAGATCACATCATCCGCATTAAAATCACGTGTTGGCGTAAATTCTTTTGTCGTATGGAACTTCACTCCTTTACGTAAATGGAACGTATAAGTTAAACCATCGTCACTGATGTCCCAGCTTTCAGCCAAGGCTGGCTCAAGGTCAGTTGAACCTTTTTTAAATTCAACCAAACGGTTATACACTTGTTGTGAACTCGCATTGTAGGATGTGCCTTCCATTACCAATGCCGGGCTAAAGCCAAGTGGTGCTTTTGCCGTACAGTACACAAACGTGTTATTGCCCGAAGGTTTTGCTGTTTCTGCTTTCGTACTTTCTTTTGCAGCAGAACCAGATTGATCACAAGCCGCTAAAAACAAACTCGCTGCAATAAGAGTTAAGGTCGCTTTTAATTTCATTAGTTGTCCTTCTTTAATCGGGTCAGATACCCAAATATGAATATAAAATTTTACTTAAGATATAAGCAAATCAAACTTTTACGAAATAAGAAAAAGATCTTTCTTATAACAAATTAAACTAAGGTATTCAATATCATCGTTTTTTCCGCAAATGATCCCCGTCTGTTTTGTGCAAATAGCTCAATATCCAAACTAATGCGATCGCAAAAACAGAAGTGGTCAGAAACGTGTAACTGAAAGCATGTTGTAATGCTTCACCTTCGTTACCAATTAATTGACGGTATAACGTTAAAATAATAGATGCTACGGCGATACCAAAACCAATACCCACTTGTTGCACAATGCTCAATACCGTCGAGCCTACACCGCCTTGTTCCTGTGATAGATCCCCGACCGTGAGTGTATTAATTGAGGTAAAAATCATCGACATACAGGCACCGTACCACATCAGATTACATATAATCCATATCGTTGATGATGAGGAATCAAGCCATGACATAGAAACCGTTGAGCCAGCCATTAAAACTGACGATAAAATTAATGTCGTTTTATAACCTAGCCTATTTAAAATACGCCCAATAAAGCGTTTAAATACGACGGACATTAGCGCAATAGGTGCAAGCAACCAGCCTGACACTTCAGCTGAATAACCAAAGGAAAGTTGGAACATTAATGGCAATAAGAATGGCACAGCCGAACCGGAAAGACGGATAAAAATATTGGCTGTAATGCCTAATCGGAATGTTCTTGTATTGAAAAGAGATAACGGCAAAATGGCACGATCATTACCCTTCGCATAAAAATAATAAGCCATCAATAATGCCATGCCAATCGCTAATGCACTGTACGTGGTTATGCGATCACTATGACTTTCACCGAGTAAATCAAGCCCGAGCGTTAAACCCACTAAACCAAATGCAAAGAGTAAAAAGCCCGTCCAGTCTAACTTATTCGCATTACCCTTATGATTGCCCATCACTTTAGCCGCCGTCCAAAAGCCTAACATACCAATAGGAATATTGATTAAGAAAATCCAATGCCATGAGGTATGCACCACAAGCCAACCACCTAAAATCGGGCCAAGAATCGGACCAATGAGTCCTGCTGTCGCCATTAAATTCCAGGCATTAATTAATTGATTTTTCGGTACGGTTTGAATAATCGCAAGGCGAGCGACAGGCATCATAAATGCCCCGCCAATACCTTGGATAATTCGTGCGAGCACAAGGGTTTCAAGAGAGATTGACATCGCACAAGCTACCGAGCCGAATACAAAGGTAAAAACAGCAGAACGGAAAACAGTGAGCGTACCGAATTTCGCTGCCGCCCAAGCAGTTAAAGGAATAAATAAGGCAACGGCAAGAGAATAGGCGATAATCGCCATTTGCATTTCAAAGACAGGGGTTTGAAGATCTGTTGCAATAGTTGGTAAGGCAGTATTTAAAATAGTCGCATCCAAGCTTTGCATAAACAAAGCCATGGAGGCCACCCAAGCCAGCCCTTTATAGTGCTGACGTTCTATTACTGCGTCTTTTTCCACCATTGATAAATAAACTCAACGATCTGTTCAATGTGATTAATATCTAATAAAGTGCGGTCAGTTTCAAGAGAATAATTCGTTGCTAAAGCCAACACGTTTTCATCTAATTCCGGCAAAGGTTTTATCATCTCTTGTCGATGCAACAGAATCTTTGGAATAGGTTCTTGTTTAAAGCCTTCCACCAAAACCAAATCTGTTAAATGACGATCAAATTGTTGGCTTAAATAGGCTAATGAAACCGGCTCTTGAGGCGTTTCTGTCATTAATGCCCAACGAGTATCACATGCCATAATAACTTGTGCAGAACCCGCCTCTTTCATTCGCCAACTATCTTTGCCCTCTTTATCCACCTGAGCGTTGTGATGGCTGTGTTTAATCACTGAAACATGTAGGCCTTTTTTAATTAATTGAGGAAGCAATTTTTCCAGCAATGTGGTTTTGCCACTACCGCTGTAACCCGTAATACCAAGAAGAGGAAGGGGATTATTCATTGTAAAAACCTTAAGAAAAATGACCGCACTTGATAAAACAAAACCCCGCAGGACGGGGTTTAGCTATCAAAATCCATTAGGTGAAGAAAGTATAGCAAGGGGAAACAAAATAGCAACTTTCTTACGTCTACTGAATTATTTTAGGAATGTCACGCCTTGTACAATTTGCTTAGCCGTAGCGATTGGAAGCTGACCAATAAACGTAATTTCTTTATCACCTATTACTTTACTATAAATCGTGTAAGCGCCCTGTCTCCACGTATTTTCTTTTGCTGCAATACGATCTGCTTTATTAACATATAATGTAAAAGTAAAAAGCCCATCACTAAATAACGCATTTTCAATCACTTCTTCATTCATAGAATCTTGATTCTGACTCACCAACTCAAATCCTTGTGGTAACCAATCAGGTTTCCAATTTATTCTAAAGGATGATTCCTGCTTACTTTCATGTAAAAACGGAGGAGTGGAAACTTTATTAAGGTAATCGGTTAAACCACGTAAACGATTATCAATATACAAGGTGACAACACGAAATTGATCTAGTAAATTTCCTTCTCTATCCAACATATCTGCACGTAATAATAATCCATTATCTTCATCTAAAAAAACAAGATATTGATAGCGAAAATCATCTTTAGGCACAATACGAATTGTATCGACAAATCGGCCTGCAATTCGGTCTTTTCCAAGCTTAATAAAATCATAATACTGATTGAGTTTATTAAAATCAGTACGAATAACGGCAGGAAGCGCATCAACAATATATCCACTATTAATCGTAAACGCTTGGGAGCCAGGTTGAAAATAGCTAACTAAATTATCCCGTTGGATAATTTCTTGCTGTTCCCCATCGAGAGTGACTAGCTGAGCATAGACTTTTTGCTCTTGTTTAATATGACGATAACGAAACGAATCCATATTGGTTGGCGATGTTTGTACAAAAGCAACTTCATAATTTAAATCGCTCATAGCTTGTGACATCTTATTTAATGCCTGAAGAGAATCTTCAGCTAATACCGCAAAAGGCAATAAGCATAAGCTCAAAAGAGTCGTCAATTGAGAAGACATTTTCTTCATAAATAAACCTATCCATAAAAAAATTCACCACGCCTAAGGTGGTGAATTCAATTCATTGCAACAACTATTTAGCTTGATTACTACCTACATTTAAACTATCTGCATGAATGCGACGCTGTAATTCATAGTTTTGTAACATCGTACCAATACGGCGATTTTTTTGCTCAACCTGTTCCGAAGTCGCTACATCTTTGGTCGGAGCGTTGTAACTTACTTCTTGAACAGAATTGTTAAATGGTAAGGTTTGTAAAACTGGGTTTTCAGGTGTAACCGAGGTGCTTTTTGCATTGAATGATTGCACACCTACTACTGCCACTAAACACACGCCTGCCGCCACAGCAATTTGTGTCATTGGTGCAAAGAATGCTTTTAATTTTTGCACAAATGGTAAGCTGTCTGCTTCTTCTGGTGTGGGTTGAGAGACAGTAATCTCTACGTGTTTTACTTCTTCTAATTCAATTAAGTCCGCCATTTTCGCCGTAAAATCAGCACCTAATAACACTGGTGACTCTTTACGCATAACCGATCTGACTGTGTGATATGCCGCCCAAGATTTTTGTGAATCTTTATCCTGACAGAGTTGTTCCGTCAACTCGGCACTGACTTCTTCTCCATCCATGTAGGCTGAAAGTAACTCTTTTTGCATTTTATAAACTCCGACTTTATTTTAACGTTGCATAAGCGGTTGTATTTTGTTCTCAATCACTTCCCGAGCGCGGAAAATGCGAGAACGTACAGTGCCTACTGGGCAATCCATTATTTCTGCGATTTCTTCGTAACTTAACCCTTCAAGCTCGCGCAAGGTAATCGCAGTTCTTAAATCTTCTGGCAAACTGTGAATAGTATCAAACACCACTTTTTCTAATTCGCTAGATAACATTTCGTTTTCAGGGGTATCTACATCACGTAGATGAGTTCCCACATCGTAGCTTTCGGCATCTTCCGCCAAAATATCTTCGCTCGGTGGACGGCGCCCCTGTGCCGTTAAGTAATTCTTTGCCGTATTAACGGCAATTCGATATAGCCAAGTGTAGAATGCACTATCGCCCCGAAAGGATTCAATGGAACGATAGGCCTTAATAAAGGATTCTTGTACAACATCTGGAATGTCGTTATGAGAAATGTAGCGGGTTAAAAGTCCGGCTACTTTGTTTTGATAACGAGAAACCAATAAATTAAAGGCTTTTTTATCGCCTTGCTGCACTCTTTCTACCAAAGCCTGATCTGTTAGCTGTTCAGCCATATATCTCCTATGCTACGTCTAACACGCCTTCATATATTCAAGACAGCAAGCTATTGTTGCTTTATCAGACAGAGTTAAAATTGAAAAGTTCCTTATGTATAAAAAATTTCAAAAAATTAACGGACATTCGTTTTCTGCACATCTTGGATATATTCAACCATCGCTTGCACTTCAGCATCGTCTGATTGACTGCCATTAAAAAACCACGAAAAAAGTTGTAAATCCGTGGCGGCAAGTAAACGAATAAAAATATCTTTTTTGTCGTCAATCAGTTGGTCAAAATGCGCTTTATAAAAAGGCATGATGATTTTATCCAGCTCAAGCATACCTCGACGACAATCCCATTCAATGCGGAGTTTATTGTATTTATCCATAATTTCTCCCTAAATCATTGTAATTATACTTGATAAATGAAAAGTGCGGTTAAAAATTACCGCACTTTTTAATCAACGAATCGATTATTCTGTCGCCTTCGGCTTAATCACCGCATAAACCACACCGGTTAATAATGCCCCCGTTGCAATTGCACCTAGGTAGAGTAATGGTTCAGAGACAAACGGAATCACAAATAAACCACCATGTGGTGCTTGCAGAGAAATATTCAATGCCATTGAAATCGCACCCGCAGTTGCACCACCGATCACCGAGCTAATAATCACACGCAATGGATCGGCAGCTACAAACGGTAATGCCCCTTCAGAGATAAAACATAAGCCTAAGACAAAAGAGGCTTTACCTGCATCACGTTGATTACTGGTAAATTTACTGCGAGCAATCCAAGTGGCAATCGCCATACCAATTGGCGGCACCATACCGGCTGCCATGGCGGTTGCCATTGGTGTGTGAACTTGAGAAGCTAACATTCCCACGGAGAACGTATAAGCCGCTTTATTTACTGGACCGCCCATATCAATACACATCATGGTACCGATAATCGCGCCTAACACCATCGCATTGACTTCCCCCATGGATTTTAACCAATCGCTTAAGGTGGTCATAATTTGTGAAACCGGTGGGTTAATCACATAAATCATGGCGAGGCCAACAATCAAGGTACCAAAGAGCGGTAGAATGAGAATCGGTTTTAAGGAAGTTAAACTTGCTGGCAATTTAATGGTTGCATTTAATCCTTTCACCACATAACCCGCTAAGAAACCCGCGATAATACCACCTAAAATCCCGGCGCCCGCCGTGGTGGCTAACATCCCGCCAATGAGACCTACCGCGAGCCCTGGACGGTCTGCGATAGAAAAGGCCACATAGCCGGCAAATACTGCAATCATCAGATGGAATGCCGCGCCACCACCGATATCCATTAAGGCTTTTGGAATACCATGAAAAATTATTTCATCTTTGAAGGCTTCAATACCAAACATAAAGGAAATCGCGATTAATAAGCCACCAGCAACCACCAACGGCAACATGTGCGATACACCCGTCATCAAATGTTTATAGACGCCTTTTTTCTCGCTACTTTCTTCTGATTTAGCAGAAGATTTTGCTGCGCCACCTTCGTAAATTTTCGCTTCTTTAAATGCCTTATCGAATTCCTGTGCCGTTTTCTTTAAAGCCAAACCAGTCGAAGTACGATACATCGGTTTACCTTGGAATTTATCTAACGGCACATCAATATCGGCCGCAACAAAGACTAAATCTGCCGCAGCGACTTCTTCAGGCGTAATTTCATTACCTGCGCCCACTTGGCCACGCGTTTCGACTTTGACCTGCCAACCTTGTTTTTTTGCATAGGTTTCAATGGCTTCAGCTGACATAAAAGTATGCGCAACACCCGTTGGGCAAGCTGTCACCGCGACAATATTTTTGACGCCAGAAACGCCGCTAAATCCAACCGCACTTTGAGTCGGTTGAACATAGTCCACTGCTTGATTGAGTGCATTCGTCAGCGTTACTTCAGGTGAAGCAATCACCGTGTCTTCATTAGCTAAAAAGACTTTTTTCCCCACAAGATCAGCAGAGTTTGGCAAACTAGATCCGAAAACAATCACTAAATCCGCCTCTTTGGCTTGCTCAACCATAGTATGATTGGCTTTTTTCGCGACCTCGCTCAATGCTTGGCGAAGTAAATAGGCTTTTGCCGCACCCATTTGCAGAGATTGAGTTAAAAACAAATTCATTACATTATCCTTCAATCACAGAAATTTTGACATTCGCCAGAATTGGCTCAAGCAAGGCGATATCGCTCACGCCCACATTACTTTGTGAAACGGCAAAAGCAGAAACGGCACTTGCAAACGCTAAGGTTTCCGCTTGAGACAAGCCTTTTTCAATACCGTAAATTAAGCCTGCCACCATAGAATCGCCTGCGCCTACAGTACTCACCACATTTTCACATTTAGGTGGTTGAGCTTGAATCACAGCTTGATCACTCAGCCATAAAGAACCGTTCGCTCCCATCGAAATAATGACGTTAGCAATACCTTCTGCTTTAAGTTTTTTAGCCGCCACAATAATTTCATCAAGAGAATTTAGTGGGTGGCCAATCCACGCTTCTAATTCGCGATGATTTGGTTTTACCAACCAAGGATGGGCTTTCAAACCTGCTGTAAGTGCCGCATTACTGCTATCTAATACGACTTTCACACCAGCTTGATGCAACTGATTAAGCCAATCCGCGAACAATTCAGGACTGACACCACGCGGTAAACTGCCGCAAACCGCAACAATATCAAAATTTTGGCAATACGCTAATGAATCTGCTGTAAATTGCTGCCAAGCTTCTGGGGTGATTTGATAACCTAAGAAATTTAGGTCTGTCACATCAGCTTCGGTTTCCGTAATTTTTACGTTAATGCGAGTTTTACCTGCTACGCGATGAAATTTGTCTTCCAAGCCTTGTTTTTTAAATAGGGTTTCGAAATCACCCACGTTGTCTTCACCTAAGAAGCCACCAACCGCGACATCTACGCCCAAGTCTTTCAACACCTTGGCAACATTAATGCCTTTTCCGGCAGGGAAAAGACCAAGGGTTTCTACAGTATTCACTTCGCCGATTTCAATACGTGACAAACGCCCGACTAAATCGTAAGCGGCATTTAAGGTAATTGTTGCTACTTTTGCCATCACTTACTCCTTACCTTCGCCTAAACCACTTTCAATGACTGCACCAATACCGTCAATCGCTTGTTGAGCTTCTTCACCGCTCGCTACGAAACGTAGGCGATGACCTTTCACGACACCAAGTGCCACAATTTTCATCAAACTTTTTGCACTGACTAATTGGGTGTCACGATCTAAGTTTTGCACCGCAACAGACGCATTATATTTTTTCACTTCATTAACAAGCACGGCACTTGGACGAGCGTGTAAACCGTGTTCATTACGAATCATAAATACGGCTTCAATGGCATCGGCTGGTAAGCCTGTGTTTTCTTCGTGAATTTGTGGTGCATGCTCGCTGCTTACTTCAATAGTATCTGGTTCAGCCGGTGGTACGGCAGATACGCTTTCGCCAAGCCCACTCGCAATAATCTTACCTAAGGCTTCGATAGCTTGTTTCGCATCATCACCTTCCGCAATAAAACGTAAGCGATGACCTTGGGTCACACCCAATGCCACGATTTTCATTAAACTTTTTGCACTAACTGGTGCGGTTTCTCGAGTAAGATTTTGTACCGTAATCTTGGAGGTGAATTTTTTCACTTCATTGACGAGCACCGCACTTGGGCGAGCATGTAAGCCATGCTCATTACGAACAGTAAAGGTGCCAATCACTGCACCTGTAGCGATTTGACCTTCAGATTGAGCAGCAGCTGTAACAGGCACTTTACCGCCATTAAGTGCGGTCAAAATTTGCTCCGTATTACCACTTAATAAAATATTTTGGACTTCATCATCCAATAAACGCGCTAATGTCTCATTGATTTGGTCACTGACAGCCGAAATCGTCAACACGCCTTTCACCGCTTTGCCATTATGATTAAAAATGGTTTTCGCACGACTGAATGCCAAGGCATTTTTCACATTACCTGAGACGGCATCTGTTACCCATAAACCTTTACCAAGTGGCAAAGCAGAATTGGATATCACTTCAGAAACAAAGCTATTTTCAACCGCACTTTGCTGTTGTAATTTACCTGCATTGATGGCGGTAAGAGTGAGCAAACTTTGTGTTTCAATATCTAAACTTAATGTTTCTTCGGTCATGCTAAAAGCATCGCTTTCACCTAATAAAATGGCACGAAATTTTTCAACATCTGTTAATGTCGCTAACTGTGCTGCAGTATCCTCATCACCTAAAACATGTGTTAATTGACGAAGTAAAGCAAGATGCTCATCAGAACGGGCAGCAATACCAATCACAACATAGGCAATATTGCCCTCACCCCACTCAATACCTTGTGGAAATTGGAAAACTTGTACACCGGTTTTTGTCACCATTGAACGGGTTTCTAATGTACCGTGTGGAATCGCAATTCCATTACCTAAAAAAGTAGACGTTTGTTGTTCTCGTCCAAGCATACCTTGCAAATAGCCTTGTTCAACATTGCCAGCTTGCTCTAATGCACTCGCGGCCATTTCAATAGCTTGCTGCTTATTTGTTGCCGTAGCATTTAAATGAATGTTGCTTTCCGAAAGTTCTAACATTCTTGCTCCTTCACATTGATAATTTTCAAAAAAGAAAAGCTGCTGATGAGATCACTCATCAACAGCTCAAATTGATTATTGGCCGGTACAGGCTTTGAGTAGCATTTCGCTACCTTGGGAAATGTAGGCGTCATTTTCACCGCGCTCTTTGCCTTGTTGCAAATCACGCATTGCATCGTAGATCCCTTGCGTCACACTTGGCGAATCCACTTTTTGCCAACAATTTGCACTTAAACGGCTGAAGTTAGTTTGTAATGCTTCTGCATGTAACACACCGCTATAGTAAGCATACACATCTGATTCATGACCACCCGTATAAAGTTTCTCTTGAATTTGTTTAATTGGCACAACGATACGACCGAGATACCAATCATTTGCACCACTTGCAAAATTATCCACAAAGAAATGTTTCGTTACACGACCTTTATAGGTTGCTACAGTCGCTTCATAAGAAGCTGCATAAGATTTTTGGTCAATTTTATCTTTATCTAAATCAATAACCTTCTTGTCTTTGCCTATAAACGGAATGTTAGAGGTCATATCTGAAATCGAAGAGCAACCTGCTAGCATTACTGCCACAAAGAATACCGAGATTTTTTTAAACATTAAATTTTCCTTATTTATAGGCGATTAAAACCGCCGCTAATTATACTTAGAATGAGGGATTACGCAAGGTAGCACCTAGCACTATACAGATTCTTTAGTCATGCCATTATCTTTGATAATAGAAACTAGAATTTGATCAATTTTAAAATTTTCGGTATCGATGACTTCAAATTTATATTTATCGTATACGACAAAATCGGTTTTTTTGGGGATTTTACGTAACATATACATCATAAATCCACTGATAGTTTCATAATTTTCTTCATCAGGGAAAGATTCAATATCCAAGACACGCATCACATCTTCAAGCGGTGTTGCCCCATCAATTAGCCAAGAGTTTTCATCTCTGCTCACAATTTGTTCTTCTTCGTTAGAAACCAATTCGCCCATTACAATGCTCATCACATCGTTTAAGGTAATTAAACCTACGACAAGTGCATACTCATTGACGATAATCGCAAAATCTTCACCTGTAGATTTAAATAATTCCAATACTTCATATAATGACAGCGTATCCGGAATGAATAACGCTTTTCGTAATAAACGGTTATCCGTTAAATCCACGACTTCCTGTTGAAGATAGAGCGTCAACAAAGTATGTGATTCTACATAACCTAAAATTTTGTCCAAACCATTATCACAGATCACTAATTTAGAATGAGAATCTGCTGATAAAGTATTCAAGACTTCTTGACGAGTAAAAGTGCGGTCTAAAAACACAATATTTTCACGGGTCGTCATGGTTGAAGACACGGTTCGCTCTTGCATCTCAAAGATATTTTCAATTAAATAATGCTCTTGTGTTTTTAACACGCCTGCTTCTGCACCAGCTTCCACTATCGCGACAATATCTTCGGATGTCATATTATCTTCACGCGTAGTTGAAACTCTCATAAAACGAAATAAGACATTAGAAATACCGTCAAAAAACCATACAATAGGTTTTAAGAAAAAAATAAAGGCTTGCATAATGCCCACTGTCCGAAGCGCCACAGTTTCAGGGTTAATTAGCGCAAGGCGCTTCGGAATTAAATCAGCTAATAAAATAAATGTCGTGGTGACAATAAAAAAGGCAATCCATGATGAAGCCGGCTCAACCCACTCTGCCTTGGTATATTCATACAAAAAGTTTTGTAAATGAAGACTGATCGTCGCCTCACCAATCACACCACCAAGTACAGCGACCATATTTAACCCAATTTGCACTACCGTAATAAAACGGCCTGGATGCTCTTGTAGCTGTAAAACCTTTGCAGCATTGATATTGCCTTCATTTGCTAAAGTTTGTAATTTAATGCGTCTTGCCCCTGCAAGAGAAATCTCTGCTGATGACATAATTGCACTAATAATAATTAACACGATTAAAATAAAAATCGCGGCGGATAAACTCATAATATTCTCTTTATTGATTTAAAAGAGTGGTCAATATACCACCTGTTTTTGATTCGAAATGTATTTAGGGCGCAACCTGCGCCCTGATAATTGATAGGTCTAGTTTTCGCTGTCAAACCAGCCACGCACAAATTGTACGGAAAGGAAAAGGGTAACTAATAAGAAAGCATAGAATACCCAAGATAAAATTGGATAGCTTGGTGTAATATCTCCACTAATTTCTTTCACCGAAACCGCGTTGCGATATTCATCAAACATCGTCATACGCCAACCGTAATACTTGATTTGTACCAATTTGTTTTCATTACCCAAAGCTTGTACTTGAGCCTGCAAGTTGGCAGAACCAAATTTAAAATAGAATGGGAAACCCCAACGAGTATCTTCATTACGATACACCATGATTTTGCCATCATCATTTTGTGTATTAATAAAATACACATCGCGCGTTGGGCCATCCGCTGGATTTACCTTAGTAATCGGACCATCTTTATCGACACGTTTGACCTCAACCCCAGTGACTCGAGTAACATCATAGTGGGGAAAAACATAGTTTACTACCGCAAACATCACACCATGAAAACTAAACACGACTAAAAATAAAAAATACTTTAAAAATTTCCGCATAAGACTCCCTTATTTATAACGAAGATTTATTGTACATTAATTTTAAACAAACGCTCGAAGTTTTGTGTACTAATTTGCGCAAATTCTTCTGCTGATAGCCCTTTTAACGCTGCCACATACTCACACACTTCACGTGTATAGGCAGGTTGGTTCTCTTTGCCACGATAAGGCACGGGTGCTAAGTAAGGTGAATCGGTTTCAACTAACAAACGATCTGCCGGAACATAACGAATGGCTTCACGAATACTTTCCGCATTTTTAAAGGTAATAATGCCAGAACAGGAGATGTAAAAACCTAGATCAAGTGCCTTTTTCGCAAAATCCAAGGTTTCCGTAAAACAATGAATTAATCCACCGCACTTTTCTGCATTGTACTCACGCAACATAGCAATGGTATCTTCTGGCGCTGAACGAGTATGAATAATCACAGGTTTATCCACTTCATTGGCAATTCTGATTTGATCCGCAAAAACCGTTTGCTGCAATGCCTTATTATCTGCACTGTAATAATAATCCAAACCAATTTCGCCAATTGCGATCACTTTTTTATCTTGGGATAAACGTAATAAACGCTTGGCATCGTAAGGTTCTTCTTCAAGATCTAATGGATGCACACCACAAGCCAAAGACACATTCGGAAATTTGGCTAATTCAGGATACGCTTTTTCAAAACGGCTTAATGTCACGCCAATGGCGAGTAAATGCTTCACATCTCGTGCATTGGCTTTAGCCACCACATCAGCAATATCTTTGTGTAAATTTTCATAATCCAATGCATCTAAATGGCAATGGGAATCTACGATAAACATAATTTATTTAGTCCTTAAATACGTCAGTAATTAACTTTGTCAAACCATCCAATAACATTAATTCAATATTAACGCCATTAATAGTGAGTAAATCCGATCTTACTTTGTGCATAATTTTATTTGCAGTTAATAATTCAAGGATCGTTTGCTCATCTGCAAATTGCGTTACACCTGTTTTAAGATCAAGTGTTTGCCAGCCGCTTTGAATTTCGAGTTTGTATTTAATGGCATCACTTAAAAACGCTAAAATCCAATCCACTTGCTGTAAAGTGCGTTCTTTTTCAAAGAAAGGTAAAATTTCCAAAGGCGAACGACGACGATAAAACAGCCAAAATTGACGTAGGAAATTCTTTCGTTGTTCAATTAATCCTTGCTGGAGTGTTTCCAATGCTAACAGCGGACGACCCAAATTCATCGCAAGTGCGGTTAATAATTCAGATGTTTCTGCCTGAAATTGAGAAGAAAGCCAAGTTAAGGCTTCCGCCTCCGTTGGCAAACTCACATTCCACACTTGGCAACGGCTGTAAATAGTTGCTAATAATGAAGAGGAAGGTTCTGTTTGCAATAAGAAATACGTATTCGGACGTGGCTCTTCCAAGGTTTTGAGCAATGCGTTAGCCGCTGCTTCCGTAAGACGTTCTGCCTCTTGAATATATACTAATTTATTGCCGTTTTGTTGCGCATGTTGGCTGACAACTTCATTAATCGCCCGCACCTGATCAACACCAATGTCTTTGCCTTCTTGAGAGGCTAAAACATGAAAATCAGGGTGACTGTGCGCGGCCATTAAATGGCAAGCATGACAATGACCACAAGGTGCATTATCAGGTGTTTGACACATAATGCGTTTTGTTAAAGCATCAAACAAACCTTCAGCACCGAGACCTTGATCAGCTTTAATCAATAATGCGTGATGCCCCAAACCTTCGCTAAAAGTTTGGCTAATTTTGTGATAAGTAGGCACTAACCAAGGATAAAGTTCGCTCATTTTGCTTGTGAAACCCACCAATTTTTGACCGCACTTTGAATATCTGCTTGTACTTGTGCCAAAGGCTGACCTGCATTAATAATGGCGGCTTTTGGATTATTCTGTACCAACTCCAAATAACGTTGGCGAGTACGATGGAAGAAATCCAGTCCTTGTTGTTCAATTCGGTCTAATTCGCCACGACCTCTAGCACGAGCAAGCCCTTCTGCAGGATCAATGTCTAAATACAGTACAAAATCAGGCTCAAAATCGCCTAATACCATATTTTTTAAATTCGCCATCAGCGTTTGATCAAACTGACGCCCACCGCCTTGATAAGCCTGTGAAGACATATCGTGACGATCACCTAACACAATTTTGCCTTCTGCCAATGCCGGCTTAATCACATTTTCTACCAATTGAATTCGTGCTGCATAAAGCATTAATAATTCCGCTTTATCCGTAACAGGTTCTTCTGTTTCATGCTTAATTAAATGGCGCAATTTCTCCGCTAACGGGGTACCACCTGGTTCCCGAGTAAACACAATATCGCTTACACCAAGGGATTTTAATGTATCCATTATCGTTTGCATGGCGGTACTTTTACCTGCGCCTTCCAACCCTTCAATCACGATAAATTTGCCTTGCATTAGTGGGCTCCTTTTTGTTGGTTACGATACCAACGTAAATATTCTTGTACTGCTTTATTATGCTCGTTCAGATTACGAGTAAATTTATGGCCACCACTGCCATCGGCAACAAAATAATAAAAATCTGTTTGCGCTGGATGCGCCACTGCCTGCAAAGCACTTTCACTCACCATCGCAATTGGTGTCGGTGGTAGCCCCTCAATCATATAAGTATTATACGGGGTTATCGTTTCCAAATCTTTCTTACGAATATTTCCGTTATAACTCTCACCCATTCCATAAATCACCGTTGGGTCAGTTTGTAGTTTCATATTGGCTTTTAAACGATTAATAAATACGGAAGCCACTTGCGGTCGCTCCTCTGCAATCCCCGTTTCTTTCTCCACAATAGAAGCCAAAATCAACATCTGATACGGATCCGTTAATGGGAGATTTTCATCGCGTTCACTCCATGCTTTATCCAAGGCTTTTTGTAAACGAGTAGTTGAACGTTTTAATAATTCAAGATCAGTCGAATTTGGGGTGTAATTATAGGTATCTGGATATAACCACCCATCCATGTTATTCCATTCGTAAACGGCTTTTGTAACGGCTGGAATATCTAATAGAGTCATAATTTCTTTATCACTTTTACCTTGCAAGGTTTGTTTTAAGTGCGGTGCGTTTTCAAGGTTTTTACGCCATTCTTTGAACGTTTTCCCTTCAACAAACTGCACACTAAATTGCGCTTCCTTACCAGAATTAATCATATCCAATAAATCCTGCAACGTTTTCACGCCTGTTAAAGAATAAGTCCCGGCTTTTACTTTGTTGAGCTGCGGTTGTAATTTCAATAACCAAGGTAATAAATCAGCATTATCAAGTATTTTTTCCTGCTCAAATAAAGTGGCTAGTTTACTACTCGTCGTTCCTCGATCAATTGTCAGCAATTGATTTTGAGATACATTTACTGGCGTATCAACAAAGGTTACCAATTTTTGATAAAACCAAAAGCCAACACCGCCTAAAATAAACAGAAGAATCAGTAAAAAGACAAAAATTTTTTTCATGCGTCACTCATTTTATAAAAACGACAAAAGGGGCAAAAATGCCCCTTTATTCTAACGGTTTCTGTTATTTATCGAAATATTGAATATCAGCATTTTTACGTAATGCCTTCACCCAGTCTTTGGTCGCTTCTTGTAATTGACTATTCACGATCTGTTCGTAAGCTTTTTGGCGATACGCATCTTCTGTTTTATCGCCATCACGACTGCCCACTACTTCTAAAATATGCCACCCAAATTCAGATTTAAATGGTGCTGAAATACTACCCTGTCGTGTAGTTTCAACTGCTTTTGCAAATGGACCTACATAAGCTTCAGGGAAAGCATAGCCCAAACTGCCGCCATTCGCACCAGATAAATAATCTTTAGAGTATTTTAATGCCGCATCAGCAAATGTCATTTTGCCGGAAATGATATCACGGCGAATACGCTCTAATTCTGCTTTTGCTTGCGCATCATTCAGTAATGGGTTTAATTTTAATAAAATATGACGAACTTTATACTCTTTACCCGTTACTTTCTTTGCATTACCTTTTGCCTTTGCCTCATCGAGCATTTGCTTACCTAGTGCATCCACTTGTTCACGGGTGACATCAACACTATTTTGAATGGCATGATTACGCACACCCGCCATTAACATTTGACGAGAGATTTGTTGTTTAAATGCATTTAGAGAAATACCTTGATAATCTAATGCATCTAAGAATTGACCATAAGTTAAACCATTTCTTTCGGCAATATCTTCCACAATGCGATTTACTTCCGCTTGGTTGACTTTTACTCCCGATTCTTTGATAGCCTTATCTGTCAGTATATCATCAATAATCTTATCTAATGCTGCTCGTTGACTACCTTTTTTACCCATTACTGCGTTTACTTGACTTTGTAAAATGGGTATACCATTCACTGTCGCCACAACGCGTTCTTCTGCTTGTACTTGTGAGAAAGCCAGTAAGCCGATCATCGCAAATAAGAAAGATTTTAACATTGATTTTTCCATTTTAGTTGTCTTTAAAAATAATAGGATAACGTTTCTTAGATTATCAATTTTATTAAAGGTTCACAATAGGCTAACCGCTATTTAGCCAATAGTGCTACACCATAACAACCATCAAGCTTTAATGTACGAACTTGAACTTGCTCCTCTCGAGACGTCGGCACATTTTTACCAACATAATCTGCCCGAATCGGTAATTCACGGTGTCCACGATCGACTAAAATCACCAATTCAATTTTAGACGCTCGCCCAAAATCCGTTAATGCATCCATTGCTGCACGAATCGTTCTCCCAGTAAATAACACATCATCAATTAAAATGACTTCTTTACCCTGAATATTCATATAACTTGATGCACCACTATACACCGGAGTTGGATTTTCAGGTTCGACATATTCTAAATCATCGCGATAAAACGTAATATCCAATTCCATCATTGGCAAAACTACGCCCTTTAATTCCTCAATACGACGTTGAATCAGTTCAGCAATTTCTGCCCCTCGACGTTTAATCCCAACCAAAATCACATTATTGAAATCCTGGTGCTTTTCAATAATTTCATGGGAAATCCGAGAAATGGTGCGTAAAAATCTATCCGCATCAATAATGATTTTTTCCATTTTATCCCTCACTTTTTTACACACTAAAATGTCATAAAAGTGCGGTCAGAAAAATACACATTTTTTAACCACACTTTTAACAGAATACTAACTAAACTCTAATTCTACCGCATTTTCACCCAATAAATTCACCAATTCTGTCAAAATCTCATCAGTTGGCATAATTGACCATTGAATTCCTAAACGCAGTAAGGCGCGACCTTTTGTACTTTGATAATATACGTTAATTGGTAAAGTTCCGCCACTAACAGGCGCTAACATTTCTTTCAGCTTTTTAATAAAACTTGAGCTAATCTGCTCTTCGGACAAGCTTACCGCCAAAGATTTCGCATAACGGGAACGCGCCTCATCTAAGGTCATTAGATCCCGTACTGACATTTTTAATCCGCCTGAAAAATCGTCAAAACTTACTTGGCCAGATACCACTACAACCGTATCTTTTTGTAGTTTTTCGCCGAATTGGTCTAAGCTTTCGCCAAATAGGGTTAGGTCTAAACGCCCTGAACGGTCATCAATGGTCGCGATACCAATTCGATTTCCTTTTTTCGTTGTAGCAAAGCGAGTTGATACTAATAAACCCGCAGCTGTGCTAATTTGTCCACGGCGATTTGGCGTGAGATCTTTTAATCGCGTAGAGCTGTAATGAGAAAGTTCTTTTAAATAACGACTTACCGGATGGCTACTTAAATACAAACCTAGAGTTTCACGCTCACCATCTAAAATTTGTTTTTCTGTGTAAGGTGGCGTGTGGGCATAAGCATTTTCGACTTCTTCGTGTGTTTCTGTCAGCACACCGAACATATCGGCTTGCCCGATTGCCTCATCTTTTGCATGCTGATCTGAAGCTTTAAGTGCATCTTCTAGATTCTTAGATAACGCCGCACGATGTGGTCCTAACTTATCAAATGCCCCCGACATAATCAGACTTTCAAAGGTCCGACGGTTAATTTTTTTCAAATCAACGCGAGCACATAAATCAAATAAATCTCTGAAAATCCCACCTTCATTACGAGCGGTAATCAATGCATCAATCGGGCCTTCACCTACCCCTTTAATGGCGCCGATACCGTAAACAATCTCACCATTTTCATTCACACTGAAATGATGTTTCCCTACGTTGATATCCGGTGGCGTGACTTTTAAGTCCATACGTAAACATTCATCGTACAAGCCAACAATTTTATCGGTATTATCCATTTCCGAAGTCATTACTGCTGCCATAAACTCAGCAGGGAAATGGGTTTTCAGCCAAAGGGTTTGGTAAGATACCAATGCATAAGCAGCAGAGTGCGATTTATTGAAACCATAGCCGGCAAATTTTTCCACCAAGTCGAAAATCTTCATGGAAAGCTCACCATCAACACCATTTTTTTCAGCGCCTTCTTTAAACACTGAGCGCTGTTTCGCCATTTCTTCCGGTTTTTTCTTACCCATCGCACGACGTAATAAGTCCGCACCACCAAGAGTATAACCTGCTAACACCTGAGCAATCTGCATGACTTGCTCTTGATACAAAATAATACCGTAAGTTGGCTCTAAAATCGGTTTAAGGCTTTCATGTTGATAGTTTGCATCAGGATAAGACACTTCCTCACGACCGTGTTTGCGGTCAATAAAGTTATCCACCATGCCAGATTGTAACGGACCTGGTCGGAATAACGCTACCAACGCGATAATATCTTCAAAACAGTCTGGCTGAAGGCGTTTAATTAAATCTTTCATCCCACGCGATTCCAACTGGAATACAGCAGTCGTTTCAGACCGTTTCAACAACTCAAAGGATTCGGGATCATCTAATGGAATAGCTGCAATATCGACTAGCGGTTTGCCTTCACGAGCAAGACGAGCATTGATCATATCTAATGCCCATTTGATAATGGTGAGTGTACGCAAACCTAAGAAGTCAAACTTCACTAAGCCGGCATATTCCACATCATTTTTATCGAAGTGGGTAACAGGATGAAGTCCCTCATTATCACAATAAAGTGGTGCAAAGTCTGTAATCAAAGAAGGGGAAATCACCACGCCACCCGCGTGTTTACCCGCATTTCGCGTTACCCCTTCCAGCTTACGCGCCATATCAATTAGGGCTTTGACTTCTTCATCTGAATCATATGCTGTTTGTAACTGTGGTTCAGCCTCAAAAGCCTTGGCTAAGGTCATGCCAGGATCAGGTGGAATCATTTTCGAAATACGATCCACAAAACCATAAGGATGGCCTAACACGCGACCTACATCTCGAATTACCGCTTTGGCCGCCATGGTACCGAAGGTAATAATTTGTGATACCGCACCACGTCCATAGGTTTCTGCGACATGATCAATAACGCGATCTCGCCCATCCATACAGAAATCCACGTCGAAATCAGGCATGGAAACACGTTCTGGATTTAAGAAACGCTCAAAAAGAAGATCGAATTCAAGAGGGTCCAAATCGGTAATTTTTAGTGCATAAGCTACCAATGAACCTGCACCGGAACCACGTCCAGGTCCAACAGGAATATCATTGTCTTTTGACCACTGGATAAACTCCATGACGATTAAGAAGTAACCCGGGAAACCCATTTGGTTGATCACATCGAGTTCGACTTGAAGGCGCTCGTCATATTCCGGTCGTCTTTCTGCCCGCAATTTTTCATCGGGGAATAAAAACGCCAAACGCTCTTCCAAACCTTCTTTGGCCTTCATCACCAAATAATCTTCCGTACTCAGGTCGCCTGTTGGGAATTTTGGGAGGAAATACTCGCCCAAACGCAAAGTGACATTACAGCGTTGCGCAATTAATACCGTATTTTCAAGCGCAGAAGGAATATCAGCAAATAATTGGCACATCTCTTCTTCTGAGCGGAAATATTGTTGTTCGGTATAACGTTTTGGACGTTTTGGGTCGTCTAGGGTGTAGCCATCATGAATAGCGACACGAATTTCGTGCGCCTCAAAATCATCAGGTCTAAGGAAAATAACATCATTCGTCGCTACAAGCGGTAAATCACGCGCCTCAGCCAGTTTTAATGCGGCCTGAATATAACGTTCCTCATCTGGACGCCCCGTTCGAGAAAGCGAAAGGTAAAAATGGTCAGGAAAAAATTCTTGATAAAAACTGACCGCACTTTCAATTTCGGAGGGATTTTCTTTTAGCAGTTTTTTACCCACATCACCCTGTGTGCCACCGGATAAAACAATCACACCATCACGATGTTCAATCAGCCATTGCAAATCGATATAAGGCAAATCAACATAACCGCGCTGATAAGCTTTTGAAAGCAATAATGTAATGTTTTTATAGCCTGCATTATTCTTGGCAAGTAACGTGAGTGTAAATAACTCCTCACCACATAACTCACTTTTAACATGTACATCAGCACCAATAATCGGCTTAATTCCTGACGAAAGTGTTTCGCCGTAAAAACGCACCACACCACAAAAATTGGTAAAATCAGTTAATGCTAATGCCACCATATTATCTGCCGCACAGGCTTTAACTAACGGCTTCACTTTCACAATTCCATCAATCATTGAAAAATCAGTATGTGTACGCAGATGAACAAAGCGAGGTTGGACTAACATTCAAATTCCTTGTTAATTAAAAGTGCGGTTAATTTTAATGAGATTTTGTAAGAGGCTCAATAAAGCAAAATGCGAGGTCAAGCCCCGCATTTTAACTTATATTTATGATTATTTTCTAGCCAATGGTGGTACAAAAGTTAAGCCTAAATCCCAAGGTTGTTCAATCCAAGTATTTTGTGGAATATCAATTACGTAGTCATCTACTAGTTCTGCGCCGGCTGGTTTGGCAAATACTGTTACAAATTTTGCTTTCGGATACATTTCACGAATTGCACGAGCGGTATTTCCGGTATCCACTAAATCGTCTACCACAATCATTCCCTCGCCATCACCATCTGCGCGGTGTAATACTTTTAATGCGCCTTGCTGATCATGATCGTAACTGGCAATACAAACCGTCTCTACAAAACGAATATTTAATTCTCGAGCGAGTACCGCTGCAGGAAATAAGCCACCACGACTTACGGCTATAATTCCCTTCCATTGCGTAGCAGGAAGTAAACGCTCCGCTAATTTGCGGGCATGCATTTGGAACATATCCCAAGTCACAACATATTTTTCGCTCATAACAAATACCTTAAACTTTGTCGCTAAATAAAAAATTGTGGCGAATGATAACCTGAAATGGCGTTTTATGCTATGATTTCCGCAAAAATTTTAATGAAAAAAGGAGTTCATTATGTCAGCAATTACCACATTACAACCGCAATTACTTTGGAAATGGTTTGATCAAATTTGTACAATTCCGCATCCTTCTCATCACGAAGATGCGCTCGCGACCTTTATTGTCAACTGGGCGAAAGAAAAACAATTTTTTGCCGAGCGTGATGAAGCCGGTAATGTATTAATTCGTAAACCTGCCACAGCAGGTATGGAAAACAGCCAACCTGTTGTGTTACAAGCACATTTAGATATGGTTCCGCAAGCGAATGAAGGCAATCCACATAACTTCGCTCAAGACCCAATTCGTCCTTATATTGATGGGGATTGGGTAAAAGCACAAGGCACCACACTTGGCGCAGATAACGGCATCGGTTTAGCGTCCACTTTAGCGGTATTAGAAAGTACCGATATTGCACATCCACCACTTGAGGTGTTACTCACCATGACTGAAGAAACCGGCATGGATGGTGCCGTACACCTTCGCCGTAACTGGTTAAAATCAGAAATCTTAATTAATACCGATACCGAAGAAATCGGTGAAATCTATATTGGTTGTGCTGGTGGGGTAAATGCTAATATTGAGCTACCTGTTCACCGTGAAACCAATTCATTCAATCATACTTTGCAAATTAACTTAAAAGGTTTACGTGGTGGTCACTCTGGTTGTGATATTCACACCACTCGTGCGAATGCAATTAAAGTATTGGCACGCTTATTAGCAACACTTTCACAAAATCAACCGCACTTTGCCCTTGCAGAAATTCGCGGCGGTTCAATTCGTAATGCGATTCCACGTGAAGCGGCCGCAACCATTTGCTTCAATCATGATGTAGAAAGCGTAAAAAGCGCGGTCAAGAATTTTGACGTTTTATTGAAAGAAGAGCTTGCTATCGCTGAACCAAACTTAACCTTAACCGTTGAGCAAGTTGAAAATCCACAACAAACCTTCACGCTTGAAACCACCCAAAAAGTGATTAATTTGCTGAACATCTTACCAAATGGCGTAATCCGCAACAGTGATGTCATCAAAAATGTCGTGGAAAGCTCGTTGAGCATTGGTGTATTAAAAACCCTTGAAGATAAAATCAAAGGCACGATTCTTATTCGCTCATTGATTGAAAGCGGTAAAGAATATGTAAAAGAAACCTTAACTTCACTCGCCAAACTCACGGGGGCAACGGTCGAATTCTCAGGTTCTTACCCGGGTTGGAAACCGGTAAACGACACGGCAATTTTAGCCTTAATGAAAAAACATTATTCAGAAGTGCTTGGCAAAGAGCCTGAGATTAAAGTGATTCATGCGGGTCTTGAATGTGGCTTATTAAAAGAACATTATCCGAACATTGATATGATTTCTGTGGGGCCAACCATTCGTAATGCGCATTCGCCAGATGAAAAAGTCCAAATTTCAACAGTACAAACATACTGGGAATTACTCACAAAAGTTTTAGCGGAGATTAAATAATCTCTCAGCAAAAAACAGAATACTTATTTGCTCCCCAAAGGTTGAACTAAGCTTCAGCTGATTAAGGAGCAGTTTTTTTCACTAGTTCAATGTATTTAACACTAACTAGCTAAGCACATTATGTATGTCGTTTTGCTGTTGATGTAAATGCAATTTTATCTGGCCGATAACTAATACTCCCATATTGAAACGGACGACCATCAGCCAAATAAGTCGTGCTCGTCACATTTACGACCATGTCATACTCATCAAGATTTATCGCATTTTTTTCTTCTTCATTTGCATAACGAAAGACAATTTTTCGTTGTGAGTGGCTAATTTTTAATTTTAATTCATTTTCCAGGTAGTGATAAATAGAGTGTTCTGCAATTTCTCGGCTAATAAAAGGCACGATACGGCGATCAAAATAAGACACTTCATGCTCAACCGCTTCACCATCAATTTCACGGAGACGAGCAATGCGGTAGAAATCGATCTGATCATTGACATTAAAGATATCCATTAATTCTTCTTCGCCTTGCACAATATACAAGCTGGTTAATGTGGTTTTTACTTGGTGTGTAGAGGCACTGTTTAATTCGCTAACGGTTTTAATTTCAGAAAGCATTTGTGGCTTAGATAGGTCATGCTCTAAAACAATTGAATTTCGGCCTTGTTGCTTTTGAATATAGCCATCAATTTCAAGTAAAGAAAGCGCTTTTCGAATGGTGTCTTTAGAAAAACCATAACTCTGCATGAGTTCATTTTCACTCGGAAGTTCTTGCAATGGTGCTAAATTACCACTATTAATTTGGGTTTTTATATCGTTATAAACCTTCTTGTACTTGCTCATTTTTAATCCTTTTATCTACCATTCGTTCCATAGGTATAGCTATAGCATATCATAAAACCCAAAATGTTATACGTATAAAATGTGACAAATATCACTCTTTTACGAAAATGATTTAAACTTTTACGTAAAAGTTATTGCGTTAAAATATGTTTAGGTTAGAATGAGCCAAAATCATGACTTCCTAGAGGATATATTATGCTGACTCGTTCAAGTGGTGTTCTTATGCACATTACTTCTCTACCAAATGCATTTGGGATTGGTAGTTTTGGGCAATCTGCTTATGACTTTGTCGATTTTTTAGTTGAAACTAAACAAACTTATTGGCAAATTCTTCCACTTACCACCACCAGTTATGGAGATTCTCCTTATCAATCTTTTTCTGCGATTGCAGGCAATACTCACCTTATTGATTTTGACTTATTAACTCAAATGGGCTTGTTGAAGGAAGCTAATTATACATCAGTCAGTTTTGGTGATGATCCAACTAACGTGGATTATGAACGCATCTTCTATGCGCGCCGTCCAATTTTAGAAATCGCCGTGAAAAATTTTTTAGCGAATCAATCATTCCAAGCGGATTTCCAAAATTTTGAAAAAAACAACCGCTTGTGGTTAGACGATTTTGCTGAGTTTATGGCTATTAAAGAACATTTTGGTAACCAAGCGTTGCAAAAATGGGATGATAAAAAAGTCGTGGCGCGTGATCCAAACACGCTAGAAAAATATCGCACGATGTTATCGGATCAAATTCAGTACTTCAAAGTGACGCAATATTTCTTCTTTAAACAATGGGGCGAATTAAAACATTATGCGAATCAAAAAGGTATTCAGATTATCGGTGATATGCCAATTTATGTGGCAGCAGATAGCGTAGAAGTTTGGACCAAACCAGAACTTTTCCAATTAGATAAAGAACGCAATCCGCTTTTTGTTGCCGGGGTTCCAGCTGATCAGTTCAGTGCAACGGGGCAGCTTTGGGGTAACCCGCTTTACGATTGGGAAGTGCATAAAAAACAAGGCTACACTTGGTGGATTCACCGTATTGAAGAAAGCTTCAAGATTTATGATGTACTGCGTATCGACCATTTCAAAGGTTTCTCTGATTATTGGCAAGTGGACGGAAAAGCAGAGGTTGCTAAAGATGGTAGCTGGCAGCCAGGCCCTGGTTATGACTTATTTAAAGCCGTTAAAGAGCAACTAGGCGATTTACCGATTATTGCCGAAGATTTAGGTAATATTGATGATAAAGCCAGAAAACTGCTTGCAGATTGTCATTACCCAGGTATGAAGATCCTACAATTTGGCTTTGAAGATGTTAGCGGAAAAAGCTTAGATAGCCCGCACTATTGCATTCCACATTCCATTGTTTATACCGGCACACATGATAATGATGTGACTAATGGTTGGTATAACAGCCTGACTGAACAACAGCAGCAATATATTAATGATTATACCCACCGCCGTGAGGATGAATCCATTTGCCAAGCAATGATTCGTCAGCTTTTTGCGACGGTGAGCAATACGGCGATTGCCACAATGCAAGATGTTTTAGACTTGCCTGCGAGCTCAAGAATGAATGTTCCTTCAACAATTGGTGGAAACTGGCAATGGAGAATGCAACAATCAGATTTAACACAAGATAAAAAAGACTTTTTAGCAAAAATGACCACGTTATATCAACGTGTGAATCAGGAAAAACATAATGATGAAATTGAAATTTAGTACATTTGTAAAAAACGAAACCAATAAATCGCTTGAACAATTAAGCGATAAAGAAACTTATATTCAATTATTAAATTACGTAAAAACACTCTCAGCAGATAAACCTAAAAACACAGGTAAACGTAAGGTTTATTATATTTCTGCAGAATTCTTAATTGGTAAATTACTTTCTAATAACCTGATTAACCTTGGTGTGTATCAAGACATCAAAACGGAATTAGCAAGTGCGGGTAAATCATTAAGTCATATTGAAGATATTGAGCCAGAACCGTCTTTAGGAAATGGTGGTTTAGGGCGTTTGGCTTCTTGTTTTATTGATTCCATGTCTACGCTTGGATTAAATGCGGAAGGGGTCGGTTTAAATTATCATTATGGCTTATTTAAACAAGTCTTTAAAAAGAATGAACAACATGCCGAGCCTAATGATTGGATTGAGGATAACTCTTGGTTAATTCCAACAGATATTAGCTATGAAGTACCATTTAAGAAATTTACGTTAACCTCTAAATTAGATCGCATTGATATTTTAGGTTATAAGAAAGAGACGAAAAACTATCTCAATTTATTTGATATTCAATCAGTAAATTCAAAATTGATTAAAAAAGGGATTGAGTTTGATAAAACTGCGATTGAAGAAAATCTGACTTTATTCCTTTATCCAGATGATTCAGATAAAAATGGGGAATTACTGCGTATTTATCAACAATACTTTATGGTATCAAATGCGGCACAGTTATTAATTGATGAAGCGATTGCTCGTGGCAGTAATTTACATGATCTAGCCGATTATGCCTATGTACAGATCAATGATACACACCCTTCAATGGTGATTCCTGAATTAATTCGCTTATTAATGGAAAAACATCAGATTAAATTTGCAGAAGCGGTTGAAATTGTACGTAATATGGTGGGCTATACCAACCATACGATTTTGGCTGAAGCGCTAGAGAAATGGCCACTCGATTATCTCGATGAAGTGGTGCCACATTTAGTGGTGATCATTAAAAAATTAGATGAATTAGTGCGTGCGGAATATCAAGATCCAGCCGTACAAATTATTGATAAACAAAAACGTGTGCATATGGCGCACATGGACATCCACTTTTCAAATTCTGTGAATGGTGTGGCGGCATTACATACGGAGATTTTGAAAAATTCAGAGCTTAAAGCGTTCTATGCGTTATATCCTGAAAAATTCAATAATAAGACAAACGGCATTACATTCCGCCGTTGGTTAGAGTTTTCTAACCAACCATTAGCGGCTTATATTAAAGAATTGATTGGTGATGAGTATTTGCATGATGCAACGAAATTAGAAAAATTGTTAGCCTTTAAAGATGATAAAAAGGTTCACCAACAATTAGCGAAAATTAAGTTTGAAAACAAATTGGCATTAAAAGCGTACCTTAAAGAAAATAAAGGTATTGATTTAGATGAAAATTCTATCATTGATACGCAAATTAAGCGTTTCCATGAATATAAACGCCAACAAATGAATGCGCTTTACGTGATTCATAAATACTTAGAAATTAAAGCAGGTAAATTACCAAAACGTAAAATTACCGTGATTTTCGGTGGAAAAGCTGCACCTGCTTATATTATTGCTCAGGATATTATTCACTTAATTCTTTGTTTATCAGAGTTAATCAATAATGATCCTGAAGTGAACAAGTATTTAAACGTGCATTTAGTGGAAAACTATAATGTGAGCGTAGCGGAAAAGCTGATTCCTGCAACCGATATTTCAGAACAAATTTCACTTGCCTCTAAAGAAGCTTCTGGTACAGGGAATATGAAGTTTATGCTTAATGGCGCGTTAACACTAGGCACAATGGATGGTGCTAATGTTGAAATTGCAGAATTAGCAGGCACTGAAAATATCTATACTTTCGGTAAAGATTCAGAAAGCATTATTAAACTTTATGAAACAGCGGGTTATGTTTCAAAAGCGTATTATGAAAACGACAAAGAGATTAAAAGAGCGGTCGATTTTATTCTAAATCCTGCCGTGGTGAAATTAGGGAATAAAACACGTTTAGAACGTCTTTATAACGAATTATTGAATAAAGACTGGTTTATGACGTTAATTGACTTTAATGCTTATGTCGAAGCGAAAGAACAAATCTTAGCTGATTATGAAGATCAAGATAGCTGGAATGAGAAAGTGGTTCACAATATCGCAAAAGCGGGCTTCTTCTCATCAGATCGCACTATCGCTCAATATAATGCATATATCTGGCATTGTGAGGGCTAAGGGGGGAAGCAATGAAACTACTTACCCTGAATGTACACGCTTGGTTAGAAGCTAACCAAGCGGAAAAAATAGAGATTCTTGCTGAGACGATTGTGGAAAAGGGCTATGACATTATCGCCTTACAAGAGGTTAATCAATTGATGTCGGCTCCTGCTATTTCGCCGACATTAAAGCAAGATAACTATGGTGTCATTCTATTGAATAAAATCAATCAACGCGTTGCACAAAAATATTCGTTTTTTTGGAGCAATTCGCATATTGGTTACGATAAATATGATGAAGGCATTGCGTTTTTAACCCGTTTGCCTGTCTATGATGTTGATGCATTTTATTGTAGCCAACATCAACGTCTTGACTCGATTCTCTCGCGTAAAATCATTGGTTTGACGGTGGAATATCAAGGTCAGTTAATTGAATGTTATTCTTGCCATATCAATTTGCCAAATTGCGATGGGGAAAACCAACTCGATAATGTTCGTTATATTGTAGAACGGAGTCAAAGTGCGAATCTTAAAATCTTGATGGGCGATTTTAATACCGATGCAATAAGCGATCAGCAAGCTTATCAACAAATTAAATCCTTAGGTTTATTTGATACGTTTGAAATGGCAGAGCAAAAGGATAGCGGCATCACTGTAGAGAAAGCGATTGATGGCTGGAAAGGCCATAGTCAAGAAAAGCGATTAGATTATATTTTTTTAAACCAAGCAAAAAGGGTTTTATCCAGTCAGGTTATTTTTAATGGAAAAAATAAACCGATTGTTTCCGACCATTTTGGCGTAGAAGTAGCTCTCATCTTGTAGGAGAATAGATATGAAAAAAATGCTCAGTTTTGAGTTTTGGCAAAAATTTGGTAAATGCCTAATGGTGGTGATTGCCGTTATGCCAGCAGCAGGTTTAATGGTGAGTATTGGCAACTCACTGCCTTTGATTAGTGACGCAGAATGGCTGGCGCGTGTCGGAAACATTATCGCTCAAATTGGTTGGGGGATTATCGGTAACCTTCATTTATTATTTGCTTTAGCGATTGGTGGTAGCTGGGCAAATGAGCGTGCAGGTGGCGCATTTGCAGCGGGTCTTGCTTTCATTTTAATTAACTTAATCACTGGTCACTTCTTCGGTGTGAAAATTGAAATGCTAGCCGATCCAAATGCTCACGTAAGTACCGTATTTGCAGGCGAAATCCCAGTTGCACATTACTTTGTGAATATTCTAGGGCAACCTGCATTGAATATGGGGGTTTTCGTCGGTATTATTGCGGGTTTTGTGGGGGCAACAACCTTCAATAGTTACTACAATTTCCGTAAGTTACCTGAAGTACTCACCTTCTTTAATGGTAAACGTTTTGTTCCTTTCGTTGTTATTTATCGTTCTGTATTAGTCGCTATCGTCTTATCATTATTCTGGCCTTTAGTCCAAACCGGAATTAACCATTTCGGTCAATGGATTGCTAATTCACAAAACTCAGCGCCAATCTTAGCACCATTTATTTATGGTACCTTAGAGCGTCTATTACTTCCGTTTGGTTTACACCACATGTTGACTATCCCAATGAACTATACGTCATTAGGGGGTACTTATGAATTCTTAACAGGTGTACAACAAGGTAAACAAGTATTTGGTCAAGACCCACTATGGCTTGCATGGATTTCTGACTTAATTAACCTTAAAGATGCGGGTAATGTAACCCAATATAACGAGCTACTTTCAACCGTGACACCCGCTCGATTCAAAGTAGGGCAAATGATTGGTTCAAGCGGTATCTTAATGGGCTTGACGCTTGCTATGTATATCAACGTAGATGAAGACAAGAAAAAACTCTATAAAGGTATTTTCCTTTCATCAGCACTTGCGGTGTTCTTAACAGGGGTAACAGAGCCAATCGAATACATGTTTATGTTTGTCGCATTACCACTTTATATTGTTTATGCGTTAGTACAAGGTTCTGCTTTTGCCATGGCAGATATCGTGGACTTACGTGTGCATTCCTTCGGTAACATTGAGTTCTTAACGCGTACACCAATGGCGATTAAAGCCGGCATTGGTATGGATGTAATCAACTTTATTTGGGTATCTATCCTATTTGCCGTTGCTATGTTCTTTATCGCGAACTTTATGATTAAGAAATTTAATCTCGCCACAGCAGGCCGTAATGGTAACTATGATGCAAAAGGTTCAGATGAAGCTTCTAGCGATGAGCCAAAAGTGGCAAATGCTAGCGCGCAAGTTATTCAAATCATCAACTTACTTGGTGGACGTAATAACATCGCAGATGTTGATGCTTGTATGACACGTTTACGTATTACCGTACATAATCCAGACTTAGTGGGTGATGAAGCAAGCTGGAAACAAGCGGGCGCAATGGGCTTTATCGTGAAAGGCTCTGGTATCCAAGCGATTTATGGGCCAAAAGCAGATGTTTTAAAATCGGATATTCAAGACGTGCTTTCATCAGGCATTGACATTCCTAAAATGTAATTCTATTTAAATATTGATTTTATCCCCGCTTTCAAAAGTGGGGATAATCGACTAATCACCCATAGCAACAATAAGGACAGTGCTACTCAATTGTTTTAAGAAATGCAAAAAATTGTTTAGATACCGACTCAAACATAAATGGCTTGACCGCCTCAATTAATTTCTTTCGATAAGCGGTACTGATGATATCATTCGTTAAAAATTGATAAGCTTGTTCAATAAACGCTTTCTCATCACCTAATGGTATTAACATACCAAATTTACCATCATTTAATATTTCTCTCGGACCTGTTGGGCAATCAAAAGCAATGATTGGTGTACCACATATCATACTTTCAATAAATACTGTCGGAAGCCCTTCTAAACGAGAAGTATGCATAAATAACTTCGCATGCTTCATAAATGGAAAAGGATTATCACGGCTTCCCAATAACAAGCAATCATCTTGTAAACCTAAGTGATGAATTTTATCTACTAATTGTGCTTCAACATGTTCATGCCCTTTACCAATGATATAAAGTTTTTCTTTACAGCCACGTTTTTTTAACTCAGCATAAATATCCAACATCTGTAAATGATTTTTATATTCGAATAACCTTGCTACCGAAAGAATAAAAGGTTGTGCAAATAAGGCTTTATCCTCTGGATTGATTTCCTCGGCCAAGCGACAAATTCTAGAATTATCTACAGGGTTATAAATCATCTGAGTTGGTAACGCTAAATTCATTTTAGCAAAAGAAATTTTGGCCAAATGATCCATATCATGAGAAATTGTAATTGCGGCACAATGTTTAGCTAAAATAGGATAATACTGTGTGGCATTCTCTCGATATCGATCAAGATCATCTTTAATATGTACCCAACGAATAATTTTACTTGATACATCATATTGAGAAAGAAAATCATCTAAATGCTGATTAAAATTCACAATAATGTCAAAATGATTTTGGGTTAAAAAATCTAAGATCGCATTATTTGTTCTTATCTTTATTCCGTTTTGCCAACTAGAGAAATAATGTCTCTCTTTTTCTGTTAATTGATCTTGTAATTTCCAATATAAAAAAATATTAAACTCAGACTCTACTTCCGTTAGAATAAAGGAAACTTTCACGGAATCTGGAATTAGCGAATTAATTCTTGATATAGGTGCTTCATTTAAAAGAAGCAGTTCAACCTCATAATTGGGATTTAATGCCAATATCTTTAAGTAATTTAACAGAATCGTTTCTGCTCCACCAATGATCAATGATTGATGAACAAACAAAATCTTTTTCTTTTTATTAGGTAAATCTCTATCCCAAATATAAGAATCGCTCCATTCTGTAATCGACCCTAATAAAGGATTTGCAACCGTAATATGATTACTCTCACAAAATGCAGTAAAAATATCTGCCAACCAAAATGGTTTGATCCCTTGGCATTTTTCTGTCATCTTTTTAGCAAATGATCTACGTATTAAATAAAGTGATGCCCCGTCATTGTCATATTCATTATGATTTAAAAACACAACTGGCTTAATTTCTTCATCACCTGTTGAAATTGCACTTTTCCAAAAAGGAATTCGCCCGCCAATTTTATGTAAAAGAACAATATTCGACTCACTCTTTCTCATATTATCAATTAATTGACGAACGGAATAAGCAAAACGAGGAGCCAAGATAATGTCATCTTCAGCGACCACAGCAAAATCGTCATCATTAAGTGATTGATCTTCAGCGATCATTTTCCAAGCTTTAATATGTGAAAGGGTACAACAGATTTCTCCTAAACTCACTGATGCTCTATGATAATGAGATTGAACAAATGTTTGATCAAACAATAAATTTTCCACATTCGAAATATGCTCAAAATCATTTTTATCGATTGCTTCTAGCCTCGTAAAAAATTTTGCATCTGGATGTTGATTAAATCTATAGAGTCTTTCTTTACTTCGGGTTAAGTTAATTACATAGCCTTTAAACATAACAAACCTTATTATTCAAATAATCTTTTTAATTCTTTCTCGTATAGGTATATATTAACTGGGTTAGTGGGCAATAAAGAATCCAAATACTCATTTGCGCGTTTTACATATTGAACATGATTTTTATCATGATTCTCGATCACATCTAATAGTACTTTTGCGCCATTAAAAGCATCAAATTCATCATAGTAATAGCCAACACCTTTCGGTAATAATTTAGAATTGTGAATGAATGGATACCCCCCGTACAACGCATCATTATAGGCATAATTTAATCCATTTTCCCATTGGTGACTGAGTACTACATCAACATATCTTGTTAAAAAATCTGGCATCTGATAACGACCTTCAACAGTCATTATTCCTTTTCCTACAATTTGTGTTCTACCGATAAAGTTAAAAAATGTCGGGTTATCTTTTTTATGATAAGTATTACAAGCATAAAAATGCTTAATTTTACTTGGATCAGTTCGGTATGCCTGTTCACAAATTAAAATCGGAATAAAGCTCGTTTTTACAATATTCATATTAGCTTCAAACGAAGCAATGCGCTTACCTTTTTCAACAAAATTTGGCTTATAACCAAACTCTAGATTATGATCTTTTTTTAATCGTTCAATTACTTGATCACAAAATGTTGGAGACCAAATAGCTGGCACAACATAAGAATCGCAGTCATACATAATTGAAAGATAAGAACGACAGGTATTTTCATGCTGAGGAATCATCCATACCTTATCAAACATCGTACCATTAAATACACGACCGGCTTTCTTATCAAAAAGAAAATACTCCATATCCATCACAAAATCGTTACCCATTTTATAACAGACTACTTTCCCATCATGTTCATGCATACGTGTTACTTGAGGCGGTTCAACGGTTAATGATCCCTCAATAAGAACATCCAACTCATCAATCACATCGTCAATATAGGCAAATTTTAAGTTAAGGTTATCTAGCATAAAACCTTTCGGTGGTGTTGTTCGCTTCTCAGGCCCCCAGGAAACCAATACAACATCTTGCACAATATCAGAATGTTTAAATAGCGTATAAAGATGAATCACATTTTGATTTGCGCCATTTGCCCAGATATCTGCAACTTGCGCTTCTAAATTAAAAGTAATCCCAATCTTATATTTTTTCACGTTATATCCTTGTTATATAAATCCTCTAAAAGAGCGGTTAAACTTTAAGGTGTTTTATTTATCATACTTGAAGCCATATAAAAATGACTCAGGAATTTCCTGAGTCATTTCAACTTAACGCATCAATTCATTACCATTGGTAACCGATACCGGCTCCAATATTGTAATCACCTTGAGTTGTTGCTCCACCGGTTACTTTGAAGATAATCTTATTATTATCACTCATTCTCGAATAACCTACGGCAACTGCGCTTTGACCTTTATAATTGCCAACACCAGCACCAACCATTGATGCACCAGGACGCGTCACTTGTGGAATATTGGCAATAGCTGTTGCACCGGCAATACCACCACGAAGTTTCTTATCCGTTTTTCTCAGATCACTACGTACTGAATTCACGTCATTACGAACCGAATTCACGGCACTATCAACATATTGTTTATTTGCCGCATCAGTCGCATGAACAGGATCCGCAACATTAGTAATACGACGTTCATGATTTTTACGTCCTACAGATACAGTATCTTTCTCATGAGCCTCAGATCCCTGACCAATCGCCACTGCATTTTCTGCTGTTGCTTTAGCATCTTGACCTAATGCTGTTGAGTTTTTACCTGATGCTTCCGCATTATTACCAATAGCTGTTGCATTTTCGCCACTTGCATTTGAACCATACCCCATAGCTGTCGCATCTTTACCTTTCGCTGATGCACTATTTCTATCACTAGTATTATCTGCTGCAATTGCCGTACGACCTTTGCTATCAACAATTCCTGCGTCTTCAATACGTCTTGCCGTGCTTTCTGCTATTGAGGCAGAAGATGCTGCTGAAGATGCGCTGTTAGACGCTGCTGATGCTGAAGAGTCTGCCGCTGACGCACTGTTACTTGCTGCAGAAGCTGAACTATCTGCTGCAGATGCACTGTTAGATGCCGCTGAAGCTGAACTATCTGCTGCGCTTGCGCTGTTAGATGCCGCTGAAGCTGAACTATCCGCTGCAGATGCACTGTTAGATGCCGCTGAAGCTGAGCTGTCCGCTGCAGATGCACTGTTAGATGCCGCTGAAGCTGAACTGTCTGCTGCGCTTGCACTATTGCTTGCTGCAGAAGCTGAACTATCTGCTGCGCTTGCACTATTGCTTGCTGTGGAAGCTGAGCTGTCTGCTGAGCTTGCGCTGTTAGATGCCGCCGAAGCTGAACTATCCGCTGAGCTTGCGCTATTAGATGCTGCTGATGCAGAAGAGTCTGCTGCGCTTGCACTATTAGATGCTGCTGAAGCAGAAGAGTCTGCTGAGCTTGCACTGTTACTTGCTGCAGAAGCTGAACTATCCGCTGAGCTTGCGCTGTTGCTTGCCGCTGACGCTGAACTGTCCGCTGCGCTTGCACTATTACTTGCTGCCGAAGCTGAACTGTCCGCTGAGCTTGCACTATTAGATGCTGCTGACGCCGAACTGTCCGCTGCGCTTGCACTATTGCTTGCTGCAGAAGCTGAACTGTCCGCTGCAGATGCGCTGTTGCTTGCTGCTGATGCTGAGCTATCTGCTGCGCTTGCACTGTTAGATGCTGCTGATGCAGAAGAGTCCGCTGCACTTGCACTGTTACTTGCTGCAGAAGCTGAACTATCTGCTGAACTTGCACTATTACTTGCTGCAGAAGCTGAACTATCTGCTGAACTTGCACTATTACTTGCTGCAGAAGCTGAACTATCTGCTGCAGATGCGCTATTAGACGCTGCTGAAGCTGAGCTGTCCGCTGCACTTGCACTGTTAGATGCCGCTGAAGCTGAGCTGTCTGCTGAACTTGCGCTGTTGCTTGCTGCTGATGCAGAGCTGTCCGCTGAACTTGCACTGTTAGACGCTGCTGAAGCTGAGCTATCCGCTGAACTTGCGCTATTGCTTGCCGCCGAAGCTGAACTATCTGCTGAACTTGCGCTGTTAGATGCTGCTGACGCTGAACTATCTGCTGCGCTTGCGCTGTTAGACGCTGCTGAAGCAGAAGAGTCCGCTGCAGATGCGCTATTAGACGCTGCCGACGCTGAGCTATCTGCTGCACTTGCGCTGTTAGACGCTGCAGAAGCTGAAGAATCCGCCGCACTTGCGCTATTGCTTGCTGCTGATGCGGAACTGTCCGCTGCGCTTGCACTGTTAGAAGCAGCCGAAGCTGAAGAATCCGCTGCACTTGCGCTGTTAGATGCCGCTGAAGCTGAACTGTCTGCTGCGCTTGCGCTATTGCTTGCTGCTGAAGCGGAGCTATCTGCTGCGCTTGCGCTATTAGATGCCGCTGATGCAGAAGAGTCCGCTGCGCTTGCACTGTTACTTGCCGCTGATGCTGAGCTGTCCGCTGCAGATGCGCTATTAGATGCTGCTGATGCGGAACTGTCCGCTGCAGATGCGCTGTTAGACGCTGCAGAAGCTGAAGAGTCCGCTGCAGATGCACTGTTAGAAGCAGCTGACGCTGAACTATCTGCTGAGCTTGCGCTATTAGATGCCGCTGAAGCTGAGCTGTCCGCTGCAGATGCGCTATTAGATGCCGCTGACGCTGAACTGTCTGCTGCGCTTGCGCTGTTAGATGCCGCTGATGCTGAGCTGTCTGCTGCAGATGCGCTGTTAGACGCTGCAGAAGCTGAAGAGTCCGCTGAGCTTGCGCTATTAGATGCCGCTGAAGCTGAGCTATCCGCTGCAGATGCGCTGTTACTTGCCGCTGAAGCTGAACTATCTGCTGCACTTGCGCTGTTAGATGCCGCTGATGCTGAACTGTCTGCTGCAGATGCGCTATTAGATGCTGCTGACGCTGAACTATCTGCTGCTGACGCGCTGTTAGACGCTGCTGATGCTGAACTATCCGCTGAGCTTGCGCTGTTAGAAGCAGCCGAAGCTGAACTATCTGCCGCTGATGCGCTATTAGATGCTGCTGAAGCTGAACTATCCGCTGAGCTTGCGCTATTAGATGCTGCTGATGCTGAGCTGTCCGCTGCGCTTGCGCTATTAGATGCCGCTGAAGCTGAGCTATCCGCTGCAGATGCACTGTTACTTGCTGCTGACGCTGAGCTGTCTGCTGCAGATGCGCTATTAGACGCCGCTGATGCAGAAGAGTCCGCTGCGCTTGCACTATTAGATGCCGCTGATGCAGAAGAGTCTGCTGAGCTTGCACTGTTAGATGCTGCTGACGCTGAAGAATCCGCCGCACTTGCGCTATTGCTTGCTGCAGATGCTGAACTATCTGCCGCTGATGCGCTGTTAGACGCTGCCGACGCTGAGCTATCTGCTGCACTTGCGCTGTTAGACGCTGCAGAAGCTGAAGAATCCGCCGCACTTGCGCTATTGCTTGCTGCTGATGCGGAACTGTCCGCTGCGCTTGCACTGTTAGAAGCAGCCGAAGCTGAAGAATCCGCTGCACTTGCGCTGTTAGATGCCGCTGAAGCTGAACTGTCTGCTGCGCTTGCGCTATTGCTTGCTGCTGATGCTGAGCTGTCTGCTGAGCTTGCGCTGTTACTTGCTGCTGATGCAGAAGAGTCTGCTGCACTTGCGCTGTTGCTTGCCACTGACGCTGAAGATTGCGCTGAGCTTGCACTGTTGCTTGCGATAGACGCTGAAGACTGTGCAGAACTTGCGCTATTACTTGCCGCTGATGCGGAAGATTGTGCAGAACTTGCACTGTTGCTTGCCGCTGAAGCTGAAGATTGCGCAGAACTTGCACTGTTGCTTGCGATAGACGCTGAAGACTGTGCGGAGCTTGCACTGTTGCTTGCCGCTGATGCGGAAGATTGCGCAGAACTTGCGCTGTTGCTTGCGATAGACGCTGAAGATTGTGCAGAACTTGCGCTGTTGCTTGCCACTGACGCTGAAGATTGCGCAGAACTTGCACTGTTGCTTGCGATAGACGCTGAAGACTGTGCGGAGCTTGCGCTATTACTTGCCACTGACGCTGAAGACTGTGCAGAACTTGCGCTGTTGCTTGCAATAGACGCTGAAGACTGTGCAGAACTTGCACTGTTGCTTGCGATAGACGCTGAAGACTGTGCGGAGCTTGCGCTGTTGCTTGCCACGGATGCTGAAGACTGTGCAGAACTTGCGCTGTTGCTTGCGATAGACGCTGAAGATTGCGCTGAACTTGCACTGTTGCTTGCCGCTGAAGCTGAAGATTGCGCGGAGCTTGCTGCACCTACTGCATTTGAAACAGCTGAACTAATCGTATTTTTTGAAGTTTGCGACCAACCGTAGACAATATTACCCATCTTATCAGTGGAAACTTCAAGATCATCAGTAGCACCAAATGTTACACCACCATCGTTCTTAAGATCCCAACCAACAGCTTCACCTTTATCATTCTTTAATTTATTAACGTTATTCGCAATATTAAACTTGTACTGTCGCTGATGTAGCGCACTGATTGCACTACTTGCTGCATTTGCCGTATCGCGGGCACCAGTCGCCACTTGATAAGCCACTGAAGCTGAATTACTTGCAGTGCGAGCTGTTGTTAAACCTAAATTAGCCGTATTCTGAGCAGATGAGGCCACTGTACTCGCTGTTTGCGATACATTTAATGCATTATTGGCAACTGTTGTTGCTGAAGAGGCCGATGTACTTGCCTGTTGCGCTGTGGTTAAAGCATTCGATATATTATTTTTGGTTTTTTGAGATAAACCATATTGCACCGTACCATTCGGATCATTGATATATTTAACCTCAAGATCGCCTGTATTCTCAACGGCAAAATTAATTCTATTTCCTGTACCAAGATTCCACGTTTTCGCTGCTTTTCCTCCAACACGAAACTGATACTCGGTCTCTTTATCCGCTTTTGAATCCGCTACCGTATTAATTGCTTTAGCAACATTTTTTGCTCTTGCCACAACATCATCATCGATTGCTTCTGATGCTCGCCCCTTGCTCACTGTGATATCTTGTGTCTTCACATTAAACGTAACGTCTGCGCCTGACGCAGTTGATGCCACACTTGCGGTGGTATAAGCACCATTTACAAAATTAACGTTTGTGTCATTTGTAATGCGCGATATATCCGTCCCTGCTTGTTTAACATTAAAACCACTTTTTGTTAATACGTGATAAAGTTGGCTACCATTTACGGCGTCTGTACTGGACTCCGTTATTTTACCCGCACCAACATTAACAATCTGGCGAGTAAATGGGGTTTTACCACCTAAGCCAGAATTACCTATAGAGAGTGTGCCAATATTATTTTTACCTGCTGACACCGCAGTAACATCTTGCCCATCTTTATTTTTATAAGTAACATCCAAGTTACTTGTTGATGTTGACAAACTATAAGAGTCTGAACCTAAAGCAATGCTATGAGCTTGATCATTACCAGCCATAACAACAGCGCCTTCACCAAGGGCTAAACCACTATTTGCATGCACCTCTGCATCGGAACCTATCGCCACGCCTTTAGCAGCTGTTACATTCGTTTTAACCCCAAAACCGATGGCATTCCCACCGTTAACGCTTGTCGCTAAATCGTCTTTACCACCAATCGCAATATCACCATTTTTGACGGCTTTTACTCCCCAACCGATAGCGATAGGCCCATTACCTTGGTCAAGAGATGTACTATTTTTATCACCTGCTGTCCCCCCTGCAATGGCGATAGCACCTCTGGCGTCAGTTCTAACTAATGTATCTCGATTTGTTGCTGTTACGGCAGCATAAGCGACATCACAGATTTGAGAAAAAAATAAGGCTAAAACGGATAGTTTAAAAAACTTTCCCGTTGTGGAGTTTTTTGATGAACTCGAGGATGAGGCTTTCGCTTCCCCTTTTGCTAATTCGGAAGTCACCACTAATGATTGTGTGGTTTTATTCCAAATAATCTTGAATACTTTATTCACTTTTCGATTATCCTGAATAATGATTAAAAATAAATTTATTTACAATACAAAAATACATACTGCAAATATACACATAGAAATGTCATTTTCGCTCAATAAGACTAAAGAGCCTACAAGCAGATGAAGCGACAAATTCTATGACAAATTAATGAATTAAACAAGAACACAAACCATACAATAATGAGAAGGCAGACCGACCGTGGTCTTCAAGGTAATAAAAAAACCTATACACCAAGGGTGTATAGGTTTTTTTTATAATAGACGCAACGCTTCGATACGTTTTTCAAGTGGAGGGTGACTCATAAAGAGTTCGCTACGTTTGCCGTTAATCATAAAGGCATTAAGTGAACCTTCCATCTCTTGCGGCTCATGAATTTGCTGTAAACGTTGCAATGCCGCAATCATTTTTTCTTTACCCACAAGCTGTGCAGAGCCTGCATCTGCGCGGTATTCGCGATAACGAGAGAACCACATTGCGATGATGCTCGCTAAAATACCAAACAAGATTTCTAACACCATTGAAACCAAGAAGTAAATACCTGAGCTGCGGCTTTCTTCATCACCATTACGAGAACTTGCTACTACATTGGCAATCACGCGAGATAAGAAAATCACAAAGGTATTCAATACCCCTTGTAATAAGGTCATGGTCACCATATCACCATTTGCGATGTGTGAGACCTCGTGAGCCAATACCGCTTCAGCTTCTTCTTCCGTCATGGCGTTTAATAAACCCGTACTAATTGCCACTAAAGAATTGTTTTTAGTTGCACCCGTCGCAAAAGCATTCGCATCATTAGAATGGTAAATCGCCACATCCGGCATTGGGATGCCTGCTTGTTGCGCCTGACGGCGTACCGTTTCTACTAACCAGCGTTCCGCTTGATTACGTGGTTCGGTAATCACTTCCGCACCCACAGAACGCAATGCCATGGTTTTTGATAAAAATAATGAAATCAATGATCCAGCAAAACCGAAAAGCATTGCCATAATTAAAATGCCACCAGTGCTATTTCCTGCAATACCGGTCACATTTAAAATAATCCCTAACACAAGCATCACAGCAAAGTTAGTGGCTAAAAATAAAAGGATTCGCATCATAATAAAGTTCCTCAATAAACTAGAAAGTAAACACGGCAATAATGGAGAATTTTTTACAAAATTCAAGGCTAAACAAATAATTTATTGTAAATCTTCTAAGGTATTAAAATTTACAAATCGTCCCTCTTGTTCGTCAAATTGGACAGCAACCGCCCCATTTTTGTTCATAAATTGTAATAAACGACGTTCGCCTTGGTTTAAATAAGCGCGTAACTTCTCTTTAAGCTGAACGGACATCAAACAAAATGTCGGGTGTTCACGCTCTTTATCTTTTGCATAAGCCATCAAAGTGCGGTCATTTTTAACCGCACTTTTTAGTTTTTCTAATAAGTTTTGCGGAAAATACGGGCTATCACAAGGCACAAAAAGCACAAAATCCGTTTTAGCTTGTTCGAGTGCTGTTAACATACCGCTCAATGGCCCCTGAAAATCAGGCAATTCATCTGAAAATACAGGAAAACCCCATTGTGCATATTCTGTATGGTGACGATTAGCATTAATTGAAATATCAATCACTTGAGGTTGTAAGCGTTCAATCACATGGCTAATTAATGGTTTATTTTGTAAAAGCTGCAAGCCTTTATCCGCACCATTCATCCTCCGTGCTTTTCCACCCGCTAAAATAACCGCACTTATTGTGTATTTCATATTTTCTTATTGCCTTATTTGAAGTATGATCTAGCCTTATTTTTCTCCATTTAAAAGGAAATAGCAATGAAATGTAAGCGTTTAAATGAAGTATTGGAACTTTTACAACCTTATTGGTCTAAAGATCCAGATCTGAGCTTGCTACAAATTCTGCAAAAAATTGCTGATGAAGCAGGTTTTGATAAACCCGTGGCAGAATTATCTGATGAAGTGATTATTTATCATTTAAAAATGCACGGCACAGATAAACTTGAGCCAATCCCAGGCATCAAAAAAGATTATGAAGAAGATTTTAAAACCGCATTGTTAAAAGCTCGCGGAATTATTAAATAAGGAAAACAAATGAAAAAAGTTTTATTTTTACTCGGTGCTTTATTTTCATTTAATGCATTCGCAGCCAATCTAGAAGAAGGCAAACAATACGTTCAAGTAAGTCAAACCGCTTCCGCACAACCAGAAGTGATTGAATTTTTCTCTTTCTACTGCCCGCATTGCTATGCCTTTGAAATGGAATACCACATTCCAAAACAAGTTGCAGAAGGTTTACCACAAGGCACTGAATTTAAACAATATCACGTCAACTTCTTAGGTCGTCAATCTGAAAACCTCACTCGTGCATGGGCATTAGCGATGGCACTTGGTGCAGAAAGCAAAGTAAAAGCGCCTTTATTTGAAGCGGCACAACAAGATAAATTAAGCGCAATGGACGACATTCGCAAAATTTTCATTGATAACGGCGTTACAGCTGAACAATTTGATAACAACATCAACAGCTTTGCTGTAAACGGTTTAGTGAATAAACAAGTGAATGCGGCTGAGCAATTTAAAGTACATGGCGTACCTGATTTCTATGTCAATGGCAAATACCGTGTCAACCCTGAAGGCTTAAATTACGACAATTTCGTCAAAGATTATGTCGAAACTGTGAAAGGTTTATTGCAAAAATAAAAAAAAATTGGTTTAATGCCTGCCGTTTTTAAATATGAAGAAGAGAGATGATTATGGCTGCAAGTTTCAGTGTTACTCGTCGTTTTTTTGACGACAAAAATTATCCACGCGGATTTTCCCGTCATGGTGACTATACCATCAAAGAATCCCAAGTATTAGAGCAATATGGCCAAGCGTTTAAAGCATTAGATTCAGGAGAGCGCAATCCAGCGACACAAGAAGAAAAAGAATTTGTTGCTTTTTGCCGTGGTGAACGTGCACCGGAAACTTTCTTCGAAAAAACGTGGAATAAATATCGTACTCGCATTAACACCACAAAACGTGTTTACACCTTATCAGGTGATGTGAGCGAAGCGGCTTCTGGCGGCGAAGATTATTCTGGCGAATAATACATTTTAAAAGGCAGGCAGAAGCTTGCCTTTTGCTTTTTTACTCAATCCCCATGCTTGCCAAGGGCTGTGGGATATTTATTATTCAAACGTAAACATCAATGCAACTACCCATTTCCCAATATAGCGAACTCCTGCAAAAAAAGACTGAAAAGCTGACCGCACTTTTGCAGCCCTTTAACGCCCCAGAAATCGCCGTGTTTGATTCGCCAACTAGTCATTATCGGATGCGTGCAGAATTTCGTATCTGGCATGATAAAGGCGATTTTTATCACATTATGTTTGATCAAAGTACCTTGCAACGTTATCGAGTGGATGAATTCCCAATTGCCAGCGAACTGATCAATCGCATGATGAAAGCTTTACTGCCGTTGTTAAAAACGCAGGAAGTATTACATAAAAAACTGTTTCAAATTGATTATTTGAGCACACTCAGCAATAAGATTATTGTAAGCCTGCTTTACCACAAGCAACTCACGGAAGAATGGCAAAATGCTGCCGAAAACTTGAAAGACGAATTACAACAACTTGATTTTGATGTGCAGCTGATTGGTCGTGCGAGTAAACAAAAAATCTGTTTAGAACAAGATTTTGTTGATGAAGTATTACCAGTGAAAGGGCGTAATTATGTTTATCGCCAAGTAGAAAATAGTTTCACTCAGCCAAATGCAGCAGTGAATTGCAAGATGTTGGAATGGGCAATTGATTGTACCCAAGGTTCGCAAGGGGATTTATTGGAACTGTATTGTGGTAACGGTAATTTCTCCATCGCCCTTGCACAAAACTTCCGAAAAGTGCTTGCTACCGAAATCGCCAAGCCATCTGTTGCAGCTGCACAATTTAATATTGCGGAAAATGGCATAGATAATCTGCAAATTATCCGTATGTCGGCAGAAGAGTTTACCCAAGCAATGAATGGTGTACGTGAGTTTAATCGCTTAAAAGGCATTGATTTAAAAGCCTATCAATGCAATACGATTTTTGTTGACCCACCACGAGCAGGGCTTGACCCTGACACGGTAAAACTGGTACAGAATTACGATCGTATTTTGTATATTTCCTGCAATCCACATACCCTTTGTGAGAATTTGCAAACCCTAAGCCAAACCCACCGCATTGAAAAAGCGGCGCTGTTTGATCAATTCCCTTACACAGATCATATGGAAAGCGGCGTATGGCTGGTGAGAAAATAAAAATTCAACTGCTTGCCGAAGCGGGAACATTGTCAGAATTGACCGCACTTTGCGCCCCTCTTGGTATCGAGCATTGTACTGAAAGCCCACTTGCATTGGTGCAAACGGAAACTCACCTAGCCCTACGCAAACTGGATGAACCCAAGTTGGGCGATGTCTTTGTAGATTTCGTAGCTGGTGCGATGGCGCATCGTCGTAAATTTGGTGGTGGACGTGGCGAAGCTATTGCCAAAGCTGTAGGTATTAAGGGTGCAGAATTGCCGAGCGTGATTGATGCCACAGCAGGACTTGGTCGAGATGCGTTTGTTTTAGCTTCTATCGGTTGCCAAGTGCGTTTAGTGGAGCGTCATCCAGTGGTATATTTACTATTGCAGGATGGCCTCAATCGTGCCTATCAGGATGCAGAAATAGGCGAAATGATGCAGCAAAATATGCAATTATTGGACGTTCATCATATTACCGAACTCAATCCACAAACCGAGAGTGCCGATGTGGTGTATTTAGATCCAATGTATCCGCACAAACAAAAATCTGCCCTAGTCAAAAAAGAAATGCGCGTATTCCAACATTTGGTTGGTGCAGATTTGGATGCCGATGAGCTCTTGACACCAGCGCTACAATTAGCCCGTAAACGCGTGGTGGTAAAACGTCCTGATTATGCGGAATTCTTAGCGCAAAAAGCGCCCCATGTTAGTCGTGAAACCAAAAATCACCGCTTTGATATTTATATGGGAGAAGCACGATGCTAAAAGAAAGTGCCATTGTGATGAGCTATGATGCAGAAACGGGTCTTGCTAAAGTGAAATGTCAATCACAAAGCGCCTGTGGAGCTTGTTCGGCTAGAGAAGCCTGTGGAACAGCTTCTCTTTCTGAGCTTAACGGAAAACGAGGTGAACATATCTTTACGCTCGAAACCATTACGCCACTGCGCACAGGCCAAATGGTAGAAATCGGTCTAGAAGAAAAATCCATGTTATTTTCTGCATTGTTAATGTATATCGTGCCGCTTTTCACTTTATTGATTGTAACGTTGCTTTCTAGCTATATCAGTCAAAATGAGCTCATCCGTGCGATTTTAATCTTTATGTTGACCGCACTTTCCTTTGTGATGGTTAAATGTTACACCCGAAAACTCGGCCAACAAACGGAATTTCACCCTGTTTTGTTAAGAGTATTGTCCTAAATAAAAAGAGCGGTTGAAAACAATTAAATTTTCAACCGCTCTTTTGTGCTTAGCTTATTACTACTCGAAAGGCCTACATGAAAATGTAGGCTTTTCTATTAAGATAATAATCTTTGTACTAAAGAAGTATAAATATTAACCCCAGTAAGCAATTGATTTTCATCGAAATCAAATTCAGCTTCATGATGACCTGCTGTGCGATCTGCACCAAGAATGAAGTAAATAACTTTGCCTCCGTGTTCTTGTACACGTCTACCTAAAATAGTCGCATCTTCACTTGCATTGAAAGCATAATCTGAATTTACGTTATTTATTTGTGATTGTTCAAGAGATATTTCTTCGATGAGTTTTATAAGTTCAACATCGTTATTCATATCCACTGCTTCACCTACAATTTCAGTTTCATACGCTACATCAAAACTTATGGAGATACCTTTGGCTATTTGCATGACTTGTTCAGTCATGTATTCATTAATTGCTTTATTTTCTCCCCGCACTTCTAATTGTAATTCAGCAGAGGATGGAATAACATTTCGTCCTTCACCCGCTTTTAGCACACCCACATTAATTCTTGTCATGCCTTCACCATGGCGTGCAATACCATGAAGTTGAGTGACTGTATGCGCTGCAGCTAATAAAGCATTATGGCCTAAATGGGGGGCAGCACCTGCATGTGCAGGTTTACCTTTGTAGCGAATATCAATTTTTGTAGTGGAAAGAAAATTTCTTGGATTAGCAATAACTGTGCCTGTATTCGCGCAAAAACTAATGTGTGAAGAAGCAAAATAATCTGCATCATCAATTATGCCACTTTGTGCAATGGCTGCTGCACCTCGAACACCTTCTTCTGCTGGTTGGAATACAATTTTTACTTTTCCAGTGAGTTTATCTTTGTTCTGAGCGATCCATAATGCAACACCTAAACCTATTGTAATATGTGAATCATGTCCACAAGCATGCATAAAACCATCGTTAATTGAGGCAAAACCTTCTTTATTTGGAATATGCTCGGGTGAGCGAGTTTCTGTTACATTCACACAGTCTACGTCAAAACGTAACGCGATGGTTTTCCCTGGTTTACCTGAATCAAATAATGCCACACAACCAGTATATCCTTCCATTTTTTCGAGCCATTTTTCATTCGCTCCATAGGCTTTTGCATTAGCTAAACCTTTATCTACTACGGCTTGTTTTCGTCCACGAACAAAGTCCGGATTTATAATTTGTTTGCCAAGAAAAATTTCAAAACAACCTAAGTCTTCTAAGTAATCCGCAATGCGAGAAGTTGTCCAAAATTCACTCCAGCCAATTTCTGGAAAACGGTGAAATTCACGACGCCATTTAACAAGTTGATTTAAATCTAAGTTCATTTTTTTCTCCTTTAAAAGTCTATAAAAACAGACCGCACTTAAATAAAGTGCGGTCAATTTTTTACTATTTCTACAACATAAATAATGCTAAGAATAAAACAGCAAGTATCATGCCTGGTGCGGTACGTTTTACCATTTCTACTGGGCTTACCATAGCAAGGCCTGCACAAACAATAGTTACGCCTGCAATTGGTGAAGCTGTACGACCAATTGCACCAGCAATGGCTGCTGCCATACCTAGATTTACATGAGTGTATCCGAGTTCTACAGCATGTGGTGTGACGGCACTGTTAAAGGCAATCGCTGCAGCATCGCCAGAACCTGTAATTAAGCCCATTAAGAATGGTCCAATTGTTGCACCCCAACGTACAAATTCGTTGGATTCTTTTAAGAAAGAAATTGCAGCATCAACTGCGCCCGTAGATTTTAAACCTGCTACAAATACACTGGCTGCAATGATGATACCAAGTACGTTTGCATAAGAATTTCCCATACCATTGAAAAATTCTTCAGTAATTTTTACTGGGGAAATACGAGTGACGATAATGCCGTAAATTGCACCAATCAGCATCGCTTGAGGAACACCCATTTTAGTCCATTCAAGACCCTGTACTTGTTGTAATGACGTTCCACCAATCACTAAAATAACTAATGGTATTAATGGTGCAAGGGCATAAAGTACATTGACGCCTTCGACAACTTTAATTTCACTTTCTTTTTGTTCTGCGAGATAAGCTTGGCGATGTTGTTCACCATAATCTTTAAAAACAAGCGCAAGAATTGTTAAAACAAACGCACCTATTGCTCCCGCAATCATGTTATATGGCGCATGTGAAAGGTTTACTTGAGCGATAGTTAAGCCTGACATTTCACTAATCATTGCTGAGTGAGAAGAACCTGGGCTCATCATTGATCCAAAAGTACCTGCTAAAATAGCAGCCCCAGCAGTAGCTGGTCGAACACCCGCACTTTTTAAAACAGGAATTAATGTTGCGCCAACCGCAGCTGCACAACCAGCAGCAGAAGGAATAGCAATATTGATGAAAAAGGTGATGACGGTTGCAATCGGGATTAAGAAGAATTTTAATCCGCTTAATGGTTTGGTAAGTAAATGCACTAGATGAGTATCACATTGAGTGTATTTCATTACATAAGCAAAACCCATACTGGAACAGATAGCCATAATTAATCCGCCAGATGTCATGCTTTTGGCAAAAGCATCTAATGCGCCCATTGGATTAAGTGTCAGAATGGACATTATTAAACCCACACCAATCAAAACGGTTCGGGTTTCGGCTTTTTTAATCAGAAAATAAATTGTGGCAATAATGCCAATCACTGCAACGATGGATTTAAATAATTCCATTATATGTTCCTTTTAAGTTAATAAGAAAAAGTTGTATTGATGTCAAATGTGCCACATTCCATATTTTCACTGAAGCACAAAATAGGATTTTCGCCCAACACAGTTGCCATTTCATTTTGTATATGAAGCGCAGAACCTTCAGGTAATGCATATACAAATGCAGTTGGATTAACGAGTAAAAATTCTGTCAAACGTTCTTCTCGGCTTTCACCATTGTGGCCTTGCATTTTACCTGAAATAAAGTGCGGATTAATTTGATGAGGAAAAAGCTGTAATGCTTGAAATGAAGGAGGATAAGTAATTGGCATATCATTAGTTGTCATAATAGATGCGCCCGCTACATTAGCCCCGGCACTCCAACCAAAATAAGGCGTACCGTTATTTACTTTTTCACGAATGATATCAATCAAATTGTGTTCATAAAGCTGTTTTAATAAACAAAATGTATTCCCGCCGCCAATAGCAATGACATCTGCTTGTTCAATGATATCTCGATGTTGTTTACCATGATGAACGGAAACAATATTCATCTCTAAATCAGAAAGTGCATTTTGCACAGTTTTTTCATATTCATCAAAAGTGCGACGTACCCCAGCATAAGGCACAAAAGCAATTGTTTTATCACGATAATCAGTCAGGAAATTTTGTAACCAAGGTATGGCATGTTCAAGATAACCTGTGTTCTTGTATTTTGAGCTACTGAGCAGTAACATGTTTTTCATTTTCTACTCCTTTTTAGAGGCATTTAGCAATACCGATATTACGCTTAGAAAAGGTTAATTTTCAACGAAAAATTATTATTGTTTGACGAATATCAAAAAATAAACCGTATCAGGAAAAAACTATGTCAATTAATCTTAATCGTGTTCAAAATTTAATTGAAAAACTGGCTTTTATTTCATGTTATATCAGTGAAAATGAGATCATCCGTGCGATTTTAATCTTTATGTTGACCGCACTTTCCTTTGTCATGGTTAAACGTTATACCCGAAAACTCGGCCAACAAACAGAATTTCAGCCTATTTTGTTAAGAGTATTGTCCTAAATAAAAAGAACGGTTGAAAACAATTAAATTTTCAACCGCTCTTTTGTACTTAGCTTATTACTACTCGAAAGAGCCTACATTAAGATGTGGGCGTTTCTTTTTTAATTAGCTTGTGATTTTTTAAGATCAAATTTGTAAGAAACAAAACCATACAATGTCCAACCAATAAAGGTCACAATTGAACCATATAACATCGCTTGTTCACCGGCTGCATAAAGTGCATAGATACTATAGAGTGAACCAATAAAGGCAACAAAAACGGTTGTTTTATATTTTTGTGGCGCAACATTTTCCGCTTTCAATAACACTGCGAGAGCAGCCATTGAGAGTAAGTATGGGATGACGTTTGTAACCACTGCTAAGTCCACCAACACGTTAAATTGTTTATTTAATGATGGGCTGATTGTCATTAAAGAGAGTAAAGTTTGTAACGCAGTAATGGTAATCATACCAACAACAGGTGCATCTTTACTGGTAACTTTTTTGAAAAATGCTGGGAAATAACCTTCTTCTGCTGAAGATTTGAATACTTGAGCAATAGTGAACTGCCAGCCTAATAATGAACCAAAGCAAGACATCACCATTAAGCCCATGATAACTTTACCGACAGTTTCATCAAACATATGAGCAAAGGCTAAACCGAATGGCGCTGTTGAATTAGCGAGTTCAAGGTTAGGTACAATACCTGCAATCACGTTAGTTGAAACGATATAAATTACCGCTGCCCCTAAGGTACCACCAAGTACTGCGATTGGTACGTTTTTCTCTGGATTTTCAACGGCATCTGCGTTAGCACAAGCTGATTCTAACCCTAAGAACGCCCATAATGTCATTGAAATAGATACACCGATCGCTTCAAAAGTTGGTACGTTGTGTGGGTTCCAAGAGTTTACATACATTGAACCATCGAACCATTTCCAACCGATGATTGAAATACCTACCACAGGAATAATTACACCCCAAATGGTAAATGAACTGATATTACCGGTGATTCTTGCACCACCAAAGTTAAGAACGGTTGCAAGCCAAAGGGTGAAAATAGTCCATAATGCGATAGAAAGTGGAGAAAGGGTTGCACCGAGAAGCTCTGAACCATAACCCACCGCAGAAATCGCGATTGCTGTATTCGCAATAACTAATGATACACCGTAGGTGTAGTTTGCCATGAAGTTACCGGCTTTACCGAAAGAGTATTCCGCATAACCGCCCATACCACCAGATTTTTTACTGAACATACCGCATTGTGCGAATGCGTAAGCTAAGGCTGTTGAACCAACGGCTGTTACAAGCCAAGAAACGATGGAGATAGTCCCAATTTCGGCCAATTTGGTCGGTAACATAATGATACCGGAACCCATCATATTAACCATGGTAAGAATGGTGAGTTGTACCACACCAATTTTATTACTTTTAGCACTCATAATTTATACTCCTACAAGTGCGGTCAAAAAATCAGATGTTTTTAACCGCACTTTTTTGTTTGTGCTGAGAGAGTTATGAAGAAGATCCTCACAATCTCTCTTTATTAATAGTCAGTTAAAACATAGCCATATGCACGAGTACGTCCATCAGGGTCTTTTTGTAAGTAAACCCCTTGGATTTCAGGTGCGAAACCAGGTAATGTATTGATCCCTTCTTCTAATGCAAGGAAATATTGTTGTGCTGTAGTGCTCCATTTTTCTCCTGGCACTACACATAACACACCTGGAGGGTAAGGTAACGCACCTTCCGCAGCCACACGACCAACAATATCAGTCAACGGAACGAGTTCAACTTTGTTACGCACTAACTCAATATTTGCATCATGTGGATTTAATACATATTCTGGTAATGTCGCTTTGCGGAACAAATCTTTTTGAAGTTGTTTTACATTGCGGCTTACATAAAGGTCATGCATTTCTTGGCATAATTGACGGATTGTGTAACCTTTGTAGCGGTCTTCGTTGTTTTTGTACACAGTTGGCAATACATCTTTTAATAAAGAGTCTTGTTTAATGTGTTTTTCAAACAAGGCGATTTGAGCAACTAAAGTTTGCATTTTGGTGAGGGTTTCTGCCGGAGTGAGCAAGAATAAGATTGAGTTCAAGTCACATTTTTCCGGAATAATACCGTTTTCACGTAAGTAGTTAGCAAGAATGGTTGCTGGTACACCAAATTCTTCATATTCACCTGTTTCTAAGCTAATACCCGGTGTGGTAAGCAAGAATTTACATGGGTCAACGAAGTATTGTTCATCAGCATAACCTTCAAATTTATGCCATGTATCTGTTGGGTGGAATTTGAAGAATTCGAGATTAGTTGCGATTTCTTCTGTGTCATAATCTTGCCATTTTTTACCTTTAATTGTGGTTGGAATAAATGGACGAATTAATTCACAGTGATTTAATACTAATTTACGTGCTTCGATACCGACTTTCACACATTCATGCCATAATCGACGACCAGCTTCACTACCTTGAATTTTCGCATTCACATCTAACGTAGCAAATAACGGATAGAACGGACTAGTTGACGCATGTAGCATAAAGGCATTATTGAAACGTTTGTGGTTTACATAACGATCTTGACCTTTAATGTGTTTATCTTTTTTGTGAATTTGTGAAGTTTGTGAGAAACCTGCTTGTTGTTTATGAACAGATTGTGTCACTAAAATACCTGGGTCATTTTCATTTAATTCAAGCAATAATGGCGAGCAGTCTTTCATCATTGGAATGAATTGTTCATAACCTACCCATGCAGAGTCGAATAAGATGTAATCACAAAGATGACCAATTTTATCTACCACTTGACGTGCGTTATAAATTGTACCGTCATAAGTACCTAATTGAATAACAGCTAAACGGAATGGACGTTTTTGGTTTAATTTTTCAGGCGCCACTTCTTTAATTAATGATTTCAAATAATCTTCTTCGAAGCAGTGACTATCGATACCACCAATGAAACCAAATGGGTTACGAGCAGTTTCTAAGTAAATTGGGGTTGCACCCGCTTGAATTAATGCACCATGGTGGTTTGATTTATGGTTATTACGGTCAAATAACACTAAATCGCCTGGAGCAAGTACAGCATTTAACGCAACTTTGTTTGAAGAAGATGTACCATTCAATACGAAGTAAGTTTTATCTGCATTGAATACTTGAGCCGCATATTTTTGTGCATCACAAGCTGCTCCTTCGTGAATTAACAAGTCACCTAATTTTACGTCCGCATTACAAATGTCCGAACGGAAAATGTTTTCACCGTAGAAGTCATAAAGGAAACGACCTGCTGGATGTTTACGATAGTATTGACCACCTTGATGTCCCGGACAGTCAAAAGCAATATTACCCATTTCTACATATTCACTTAACATTTTGAAGAATGGAGGTAACATTTTTTCTTCATAAAGTTTCGATGCAGTTTCGATTTGACGGCTATAAAGTTTGATGTCATAACCGTTTAAATCTTGAATATGGTAAATAGAATCATAAAATTTTGGATCCACTTGTTGTTCTTCTGTTTGAACAACGAATACAGGAACGCCGAATTTTGTTGCTTGAATTCTATCGAGGTATTCACCTACATCACTTGAACTTAATACGATGGCTGCAACATCTGTAAAGTCTGTTTTAGCAATCTCAACTAATTCTCTATTTGTAGAGAAATATTGTTCAACTTTTGGGCTATATGCAATTTTTAAGTTTGGCATAATGAACTCCTTTATTTATTTTTGACGTAAAGTTACCCAGCATTATTAATTTTAATAATGCAATAGATTTATTTAGAATAAAATAACCCTCTCTAGTTTTTTATTATAAAAACTAAAGTAAGAATATATTTATTTTAAATTAAATAAGATTAAGTTAATTCCTAAAGATATTTCTTACCTGTTCTAGGCAATACAAAAATATCCAGAAATTAATCTGTGGAGACTCTCTAAACAGAGAGAACAACTCTGTTTAGAGAGCCGTGTTGGATGGTTTGTTTTGAGAAGCAAATAAAGAGTATGAGAAACAAGAACGATAAGATGGCATCATAATATGACGAGTGCGACGAATATGAGCCATTAAAGAACGACCTTTTATCGGATTAAACCGTAAAAGTCTTAATGCCTTTGTATGGACATATCTGTGTATATATGTACGAAATAGCATAGAAAAAATCCCTCTTTCTATCTAAACTAACCTTTGTTGGGTACATTCTCTGCTTGTGTAAATATTATGTCAATAATATTTTTCAAAAAACGTGATCATTATCAAAAAATAAATTTAAATTTTACATAAAAATAAAACTACAAAAGTATGGAAATATTTTATCCTTAAAATGAGATGATAAATAAATATACCAATTTATCTAGATCCTTCCTAAGCTAAACTCGCAACCATGACTGCTTTAATTGTGTGCATACGGTTTTCTGCTTGTTCAAATGCAATGTTCATTGGAGATTCAAATACATCTTCAGTCACTTCAATACCATTAGCTAATTCAGGATATTTTTCAGCAATTTGACGACCAACTTTGGTTTCACTGTTATGGAAGGCAGGTAAGCAGTGCATAAATTTCACTTTTGGATTACCAGTGCATTTCATTAATTCAGGTGTGACTTGATAAGGAAGTAATAATTTAATGCGTTCGCCCCAAGTTTCTAATGGTTCACCCATTGAAACCCACACATCAGTATGGACAAAATCTACACCTTTCACTGCTTTGTCGATATCTTCAGTTACAGCAATACGAGCACCGCTTTCTTTAGCAAATTTTTCGCACATTTCCACAAGACTTGCTTCTGGTAATAAAGCTTTAGGTCCACAAATACGAACATCCATACCTAATTTTGCACCAATTAATAAAAGTGAATTACCCATGTTATTGCGAGCATCTCCAATATATACATAGCTAATTTCACTTAATGGTTTGTCGCAATGTTCAATCATGGTAAGTACATCGGCAAGCATTTGTGTTGGGTGGAATTCATCGGTTAAACCATTGAATACTGGTACACCAGCATAATCAGCAAGTTCTTGAACGATACTTTGTTTAAATCCACGATATTCAATGCCATCATACATTCTGCCTAATACGCGGGCGGTATCTTTCATACTTTCTTTGTGGCCAATTTGAGAGGAGTTCGGGTCGATGTAGGTAACTTGTGCACCTTGGTCATAAGCGGCGACTTCAAATGCACAGCGTGTGCGAGTGGAGGTTTTTTCAAAGATGAGCGCAATATTTTTGCCTTTTAATTTTTGTTGTTCTGTGCCTGCATATTTGGCTCGTTTCAAATCTCGGGAGAGATCTAAGAGATATTTAATTTCACGTTCTGTGTGATGAACAAGACTCAATAGGTGTCTATTTTTAAGATTAAAAGCCATAGCGATCTCCTTATCGGATGCCATCAATAAATGGCTACCTTACTGTGAATGAAGTGATTTTTAGCGGATCGGATACCCTATTTTTGTCCCAAACGTGAAGTTTTGCAACCAAATTCAATCCTTTATTTGTGATGTTCATCACACTTCATCCTAGAACTTTATATTGCGCTTTCTTTATATATAAAAGAGATTTAAAATCCTGCCGATTCTCACACAACAGGAGTACATATGATCAACAGAAGAGATTTCATCCAACTTGGCGCAAGCAGCATTTTAGCGTTAAGTGCAAGCCGTTTTGCTTTTGCGAAAGGTGACACACAAGTCGATTTACGTATTGTGGCAACGACCGATATTCACAGTTTTTTAACTGACTTCGATTACTACAAAGATGCACCGACTGAGAAATTCGGTTTTACCCGTGCAGCAAGCTTGATTCGTCAAGCTCGTCAAGAAGTGAAAAACAGCGTTTTAGTTGATAACGGTGACTTAATCCAAGGTAACCCAATTGCTGACTATCAAGCAGCTAAAGGTTATAAAGAAGGCAAATCAAACCCAGCTGTGGATTGCTTAAATGCAATGCACTATGAAGTAGGCACATTAGGCAACCACGAGTTTAACTATGGCTTAGATTATTTAGCGGATGCGATTAAACAAGCGAAATTCCCTATCATCAATGCTAACGTAGTGAAAGTCGGTACCGAAGAGCCCTATTTCACACCTTATGTAATCCAAACAAAAGAAGTGGTCGATAGCCAAGGTAAAATGCATAAACTAAACATCGGTTATATCGGTTTTGTACCTCCACAAATTATGGTGTGGGATAAAGCGAACTTACAAGGCAAAGTAGAAACCCGCGATATCGTGAAAACTGCACAAAAATATGTGCCAGAAATGAAACAAAAAGGTGCAGATATTATTGTGGCACTTGCGCACACTGGTCCATCTGACGAGCCATATCAAGAAGGTGCAGAAAACTCAGCATTCTACCTTGCTGATGTACCGCACATTGATGCGATTGTTTTCGGTCACTCTCACCGTTTATTCCCGAATAAAGAGTTCGCAAAATCACCAAATGCGGATATTGCTAAAGGTACTGTAAAAGGCGTGCCTGAAAGTATGGCTGGCTACTGGGCAAATAACATCAGCGTGATCGACTTAACCCTTGCTCAACACAACGGTAAATGGTTAGTGGCTGATGGTAAAGCGGCACTTCGCCCAATTTACGATGCAGAAAACAAAAAAGCGACCACAGAAAGTGACGCAGAATTGACCGCACTTTTAAAACCTGTGCATGAAGCCACCCGTGAATTCGTGGCGCAACCAATCGGTAAAGCCACCGATAACATGTATAGCTACTTAGCCTTAGTGCAAGATGATCCAACTATTCAAATTGTGAACCAAGCACAAAAAGCTTATGTTGAAAAAGTAGCACCAAGTGTTGCAGCAATGGCAGGCTTACCAATTTTAAGTGCAGGTGCACCATTTAAAGCAGGTGGACGTAAAAATGACCCTACTGGCTATACAGAGGTGAACAAAGGTGAATTAACCTTCCGTAATGCGGCAGATTTATATCTCTATCCAAATACCTTAATTGTGGTGAAAGCAACGGGTGAAGAATTGAAAGAATGGTTGGAATGTAGCGCAGGTATGTTCAAACAAATCGATCCTACAAGTGACAAACCACAATCTTTACTTGATTGGGAAGGCTTCCGTACTTATAACTATGATGTGATTGACGGTGTAAATTATGAATTCGACCTCACTCAACCAGCGCGTTATGATGGCGAATGCAAATTGATTAACCCGAATTCACACCGTGTAGTGAATTTAACTTACCAAGGTAAACCGGTTGATCCAAAAGCAGAATTCTTAATTGCGACTAATAACTATCGAGCTTACGGTAATAAATTCCCAGGCACAGGCGATGCACACATTGTTTACGCTTCTCCTGATGAAAACCGCCAAATTCTTGCGGATTACATCAAAGCAGAAAGTGAAAAGCATGGCCATGTAAACCCAAGTGCGGATAAAAACTGGCGTTTTGCACCGATTAAAGGTAACGATAAATTAGATGTGCGTTTTGAAACCTCGCCAAGCGAACAGGCAGCGAAATTTATTCAAGATAATGCACAATATCCAATGAAGAAAGTCGGCACTGATGAAGTGGGCTTTGCGGTATATCAAATCGATTTATCGAAATAACAAAAAAGGGCGTGCTCAGCACGCCCTACTTATTTCAAAGTGCGGTCAATTTTGACTTTATTTCTCTTCTTTTGGAAGTCTGATTAAAGCAAAGATCAAGCCGCCCCAAATCACAAGAAGCGCCACAATCATCATTGCAATTGCAATACTTGTCATCTTTATTCTCCTTTTTCTTCAAGATTAAAGTTCTCTTCATTTTTCCATTTTAAGCGAGAAAGAATGAACGAAACGACTACAAGCAAAATTGCCATACCCCAACCAAAGGTATTTACGAACCAACTTGGATAACCTTCATAACCTTCTGTAAATACCTTCGCACCTTCACTAAATAACATAAAGGCAAGAATACCCGTGGTGATGACAATGCATAAACGCCATAAAAAACCGACTTTAAATGAAGAGCTTTGATTTAAGTGGTTGCCTAATAAGCCTAGCTTTTCATTTGCTACAATCACAATTAATGAAACAAATGCGACCGCTACAATACCAAAGTAGTTCACAAATTTATCGAACACATCAAGCATTGGTAAGCCGGTTGTGGTACCGAATAAAATTACTGAAACCACCATCATTGGTAAACCGACGATAAAGGTCACTTTTGAACGACGAATTCGAAGTTTATCTTGTACCGCAGAAATAATTACTTCAATAACAGAGATAAATGAGGTTAATGCTGCAAAGGTTAATGAACCAAAGAACAATACCCCTAACACTTCACCAAATGGTGCTTTATTAATGATGGTTGGGAATGCAAAGAAAGCTAAACCAATACCGCCTTTTGCCACTTCACTCACTTCCACACCTTGTGCAGCTGCAATAAAGCCTAATGCCGCAAATACACCGATACCGGCAAGCACCTCAAAGCTTGAGTTCGCAAAGCCAACAACTAAACCACTTCCTGTTAAATCAGAATCTTTTTTCAGGTAAGATGCATAAGTGATCATAATCCCGAAACAAATAGAAAGAGAGAAGAAGATTTGACCATAAGCCGCAATCCATACACTTGGATTAGACAATTTTGACCAATCTGGTGTAAATAGCGCATTTAAACCTTTCTCTGCACCCGGTAGGAATAAAGAATAAACAACCAACGCCACAAACATCACCACTAAAACAGGCATTAAGATGTCTGCAGATTTAGAAATCCCTTTTTTAATACCTAAAGAAAGTACGCCTAATGCTACTAACCATACTGCGATTAATGGGCCTGTCACCATGCCAACAAACTCAAAGCTCACACCATTGCTGATATCGCCCATTTTTAAGAATTCGTGTAGGAAGAAATCAATTGGTTTATCGCCCCAGGCAGAATTAAGTGAGAAGTAGGTATAGCTTGCCGCCCAACCTAATACCACTGCATAGTAAAGCCCGATAATGACATTGACCATCACCTGCCACCAACCAAACACTTCAAAATGTGGGTTAAAGCGACGATAAGAAAGTGGCGCACCTCCACGATGGCGATGACCAATTGCGTAATCTAAGAAAAGCAATGGAATACCAGCGGTTAAAAGAGCAATGAGGTAAGGGATAATAAATGCACCGCCTCCGTTTTCATAAGTGGTATAAGGGAAACGCCAGATGTTTCCTAAGCCAACAGCGGATCCAATTGCCGCCATAATAAATGCTTTTCGACCGGAGAAGGTCTCACGCTTTGCGTTTGACTGCGCCATATTAAGTTCCTTTTGAATGAAGAAAGATTTCAATATAATGAATTCTAAAACCGAGTCAAGAACTCAATTTAAAGAGAGATTAAATTCAGTGAATTTTTTTCAAATTTAACTGTCTAATCACACAATTAAATTTTTATTTACACCAAACTGAAAAGGAAACATTTATGGATCTCAACAGCATTTTAAATCAAGTTTTAGATGTCGCTAAAAACTCTGCAAGCAAACTTGAAACCGGCAACCAAACTATTGACTCTATCACTAAAGTAGGTGGTGGTGCAGCGTTAGGCGGTATCTTATCGATGATTTTAGGCCGTAGTGGTGGTGCAAGCTTAGCAAAATTAGGCTCACTTGCCGTTTTAGGTAACCTTGCTTATCAAGCTTACCAAAACTATCAAAAATCCCAACAAAGCAGCCAACCAAACATCTCAGAAAATGCGTTTGATGTATTAAATTCATCAACTCATATCGATACAGGTGAATTAATTTTACGCACAATGATCGCCGCAGCGGCAGCAGATGGTGAAATTACTGAAGATGAAAAACAAACTATTGCAAACGAAGCAGGTAACAACCCTGAATTAGCACAATGGCTTGCACAAGAAATCCAAAATCCAATTTCTATCAATGAAATTGCACGTCTTGTAGGCAACGATACTGCACTTGCAAGCAATGTGTACTTAGCGGCTCGTTTAGTAAGCAAAGATTTATCTCGCAAAGAAATCATTTTCTTAGCAGACTTAGCAAAAGCGTTAGGCTTAGACGATGCGCTTGTGGAACAATTAGAAAAACAAGCAGGCTTCTAATTTTACGCAAAGAAAACATCATGTTTTCTGACCGCACTTTTCATTCAAAAACACGATAATGTTTGTTATCGTGTTTTTTTCATTGGTTTTTTCGCGAAAACCTAACCAAAGGCGAAAAATTCCGCTACAATGCTGAACTTCAGTGTTTATAAAATTATTCAATAATCATAAAAACGGGAAGCAACATGACAGGCGCACAACTCATTATCCAATGTTTAAAAGCGCATGGCGTAACCGATCTTTTCGGCTACCCAGGCGGGGCAATCATGCCAACCTACGATGCAATTTATGACTCAGGTCTTGACCATCTCCTTTGCCGTAACGAACAAGGTGCAGCAATCGCCGCAATTGGTTATGCGCGCTCTACGGGTAAAGTTGGCGTTTGTGTCGCAACGTCAGGCCCAGGTGCAACCAACTTAGTCACAGGTTTAGGTGATGCCTTTGCTGATTCTGTACCTATCGTGGCATTTACTGGTCAAGTGGCTGCCCCTCTTATCGGTACCGATGCTTTCCAAGAAGCCGATGTTTTAGGTTTATCTCTTGCTTGCACCAAACACAGCTACATTGTGCAATCCATTGAAGAACTCCCCGAAATTATTGCCTCTGCTTTCCAAATTGCACAAACTGGCAGACCAGGCCCTGTTCTCATCGATGTCCCTCGTAACATCCAAGTTGGCGATGTACCAGAACATATCAAACCTATTGTCAAACCAGTCGTAAAACCAACCGCACTTTCAGAATTAAAATTAGCTGAAGCAAAAGCATTATTGGCACAAGCGAAAAAACCTGTGCTTTATGTCGGTGGTGGTGTAGGCATGGCGAAAGCTACACAAGCGGTCAAAAAATTCCTACAAATTACCAAAATGCCATCTGTTTCGACATTAAAAGGTTTAGGTTCAATTGACCCGACCGATCCCGTTTATATGGGCATGATTGGCATGCACGGCACAAGACCAGCAAATATTGCCGTGCACGAATGTGATTTATTGTTAGTGTGCGGTGCACGTTTTGACGACCGCGTGACGGGTAAATTAGACAGTTTTGCGCCACAAGCTAAAGTCATTCATTGTGATATTGATGCAGCGGAAATCAATAAACTTCGTGTGGCAGATGTCGCCCTTCAAGGTGATTTAATTCAAGCCTTAGAAGCTTTAAGTATTCCACTTGCGATTGATAATTGGCGTGCGCATATTCAAGCACTAAAAGCTAAACTTGATTTCACTTATATCGACAATGCAGGTAATCGACCGATTGACCCTTGGGCATTGCTCAACACGCTTTCACAGCGTAAACCTCAAAATGCGGTGATTTGTACCGATGTTGGCCAACATCAAATGTGGTCTGCGCAACATATGCGCCATTTCGCACCAGAAAACTATATTACCTCTGCGGGCTTCGGCACCATGGGATTTGGTTTACCTGCAGCGGTGGGCGCGAAAAAAGCACGTCCTCATGATGAAGTGATTTTAGTCACGGGTGATGGTTCATTGATGATGAACATTCAAGAATTAGGTTCAATCAAACGCGGCAAATTACCCGTGAAAATTTTGTTGTTAGATAACCAACGTCTTGGTATGGTGCGTCAATGGCAAGATTTATTCTGGAATAAACGGCGCAGTGAAACCATTTTAGATGACAACCCAGATTTTGTGATGCTTGCTAATGCGTTCGGTATTCCTGCAGAACGTATTAAGTCAGCTGATGATGTGGATGCAGCACTCAACCGATTATTAAACAGCAAAACAGCCTATTTATTACAAGTATGTATTCCACCTGATGAATGTGTATGGCCATTAGTGCCACCAGGCGCATGCAACACAGATATGCTGGAGGAAATTTAAGATGAATCAATATACTTTTGACTTGATCGCTCAACATCGCCCTGAGGTTTTAGAACGTGTATTACGCGTTATTCGTTTACGTGGCTTCACTGTGACTAATATGGAGATGGCATTGGTAGAAACACAAGTGCAGTTAAAAATCACTGTAAAATCTGACCGCACTTTTGATCTGTTAGTGAATCAATTGGTTAAATTGCCGGATGTGGTGGAGATAAAATAATGTCAATAACAAAAGACCAAGATGATTTCCCTATTTATCGGATTATGTCAATTTATGAATTTTATGAATTGTATGTAAAAAAAAGAATGAAATTTACTCTTTTGTCCGCTCAAGAAGATCCCAATGACGGTATTGAATATGTTATCAATAACTTTTTCTCCTTGGCCTCCAACAAGTTATTTGACGACTTACAGCGAATAAAGAAGAATACATATATATCATGTTGGACTAAAAATAAGGACTCTGTGGCTATGTGGTCTTTATATTCACCACAAAAAGAATCGTTAATGATCACCACTTCTTATAAAAAACTAAACAAAACCTTAATAAATTTCTGTGAAAAGTTTTCATTAAAAACACAATGGGAAAGAAAGCCTAATTCATTCCTTATTATGACTGGGCATATCCAAGAGTCTAAATACTTAAATATAAGAAAATATTTTTCGTTTATTGATAATGAAATAAAAGAATTTAAAAATAGTTGGAAAGAAAAAATTGATTCTGGTATAGCAAATTGGGACGATGAAAATTTCCCAATTTCTTTTTCTGAATTTTACGGAACTCTTTTTGATAGAGCGAAAGATAAATTTAATATCAATACAAATAAATATTTTATCAAAGATGAATCTTTCTCTCATGAAGAAGAAATTAGAGCAACTATTCTCGCAGCAATAAGCTCTAAATATGAAAAATTTGAACAATGGGAAAAGTCAAGTGATGAGCGTTCAACTTTTCATATTGATACTCAAGATTTATTACCTATTACTACGTTTGCAGATATTGATGATGATTTTATTGAAGAAATTTCATTTGATCCTAGAATGCCACAATATAAAACATCATCATTAATCAATATGATGAATATTGAAAAAGATAAAATATCTGTATCAGATTGTTTTAATCCTATAATAACTGAAAAAATAAAAGTTGATTTATTAGATGGGTTTACAGAATAAATTTTTGATAATTTAAACTTGGAGAGATTATTTATGCCAAAACTACGTTCAGCGACCAGTACTCAGGGTCGTAATATGGCTGGTGCACGTGCCTTATGGCGTGCAACAGGGATGAAAGAAAATGACTTTGGTAAACCGATTATTGCGGTGGTGAACTCTTTCACTCAGTTCGTACCAGGACATGTTCATTTAAAAGATATGGGACAACTGGTTGCAGCTGAAATTGAAAAAGCCGGCGGCGTAGCAAAAGAATTCAATACCATTGCAGTGGATGACGGTATCGCGATGGGTCACGGTGGGATGCTTTATTCCTTACCAAGCCGTGATTTAATCGCAGATAGCGTGGAATATATGGTTAATGCTCACTGTGCTGATGCAATGGTGTGTATTTCCAACTGTGACAAAATCACTCCAGGAATGTTAATGGCAGCCATGCGTTTAAATATTCCAACCATCTTCGTTTCAGGTGGCCCAATGGAAGCGGGTAAAACGAAATTATCTGATCAGCTTATTCGCTTAGACTTAGTAGATGCGATGATTGAAGCGGCAGATCCGAATGTAAGCGACGAGCGTATTGATGCGATTGAGCGCAGCGCTTGCCCAACTTGTGGTTCTTGCTCAGGAATGTTTACCGCTAACTCAATGAACTGCTTAACCGAAGCCTTAGGTTTATCTTTACCGGGCAATGGCTCGATGTTGGCGACCCATGCTGACCGTAAAGAATTATTCTTAAAAGCAGGTCGTCAAATTGTTGAGCTTTGCAAACGCTATTATGAACAAGATGATGAAAGTGTTCTGCCACGTTCAATCGGTACCTTTGAAGCCTTTGAAAATGCCATGAGCTTAGATATCGCGATGGGTGGTTCAAGTAATACCGTTTTACACTTATTAGCGGCTGCTCAAGAAGCTAGTGTAGATTTCAAAATGGCAGATATTGACCGCTTATCACGCGTTGTCCCTTGCTTAAGCAAAATCGCACCAAACACCAATAAATACCATATGGAAGATGTACACCGTGCAGGTGGGATTATGGGCTTATTAGGTGAATTAGATCGTGCGGGTTTAATCCATCGCAACACCAAAACCGTGCTAGGAACAACACTAGAAGAACAATTAAATCAATACGATATTATTCGTAACAAAGACGAAGAATTACAAAAATTCTTCCGTGCCGGCCCTGCAGGTATTCGTACCACGCAAGCCTTCTCGCAAGATTGTCGTTGGGATAGCGTAGATGATGACCGTATAAGCGGTTGTATCCGTAACAAAGAAAATGCGATTTCTCAAGAAGGTGGTCTAGCCGTATTGTTCGGTAACATCGCAAAAGACGGCTGTATCGTAAAAACGGCGGGTGTGGATGAATCTATCTGGAAATTTACCGGCCGAGCAATCGTATTTGAAAGCCAAGAAGATGCGGTAGCCGGTATTTTAGGTGGCAAAGTGAAAGAAGGTCATGTGGTAGTCATCCGCTACGAGGGTCCAAAAGGTGGTCCTGGTATGCAAGAAATGTTGTACCCAACGAGCTACTTAAAATCAATGGGCTTAGGTAAAAAATGTGCTTTATTAACAGATGGTCGTTTCTCTGGTGGTACATCTGGTTTATCTATCGGTCACGCTTCACCTGAAGCAGCTTCTGGCGGTGCGATCGGTTTAGTACATGATGACGATATTATCGAAATCGATATTCCAAATCGCTCGATTAACCTAAAAATTAGCGATGAAGAATTAGCAAAACGCCGTACTGAGCAAGATGCTAAAGGCTGGCAACCCGCTCACCGCGAGCGTGAAGTGTCCTTTGCATTAAAAGTGTTTGGCCACTTTGCCACTTCTGCAGATAAAGGCGCGGTGCGTGATAAGACTTTATTGAAATAACTCAACAAGATGGTATACGTTGTTTCTAACGCATACCATCTTGTTGTATTTCTAGCAGATTTATTCATATAACAAGGGATTAGTATGTCAGACCCAATGATTGGATTGTTATCCTTACAAGAAGAACTTTCAAAGAATAGAATAACTTTACGTAATTGTACAAATAGTAAATTATGTATGTTTTTTGATAAACCTGAAGGCATACCTAGGTTTACTTATGTAATTGTAAACGAAGGAGAAATTCTATCTTTTTGTAATTTTGTTCTTGTAGAGCCAATTAATGACACTCCTTGTTTTCAAATTGGGTATGCCGTCCCAGAAAAATTTCAAAACAAAGGCTTTGGGAAAGAAATAGCTAAATTAGCTTTAATTGAATTTTTGACCAATATGTTTAGGGATTCTAGTTTTAAAAACTTATATATTGAGTCAGTTATTAGTATTGATAACTTAGCTTCTCAAAAAATAACTAACTATATTTTATCTACTAAACCTGAACAAATCATTGATTCAATTTCTAATGAAAAAATGTTTTGTTATCAAAAGTTATTTTCAGCATTTGATGAATTTAATAAATTATAAAGTAACTCATGAAAAACCTACTTACAAACCCACAACCCACCCAAAGCGACTACATCAACGCCATCGTTAAACTAGGCTCGCGCGTATATGAAGCCGCGCAAGTCACGCCGCTACAAAAAATGGGGAAATTATCCGAGCGCCTACATAATAATATTTGGATTAAACGTGAAGACCGCCAGCCAGTAAATAGCTTTAAGCTGCGTGGTGCTTATGCCATGATTTCCAGTCTTTCTTCTGAACAAAAACAGGCGGGTGTCATTGCCGCTTCTGCAGGTAATCATGCGCAAGGCGTAGCATTATCAGCAAAACAACTTGGGCTAAAAGCATTGATCGTTATGCCACAAAACACACCAAGCATTAAAGTGGATGCCGTCCGTAGTTTTGGTGGCGAAGTGTTTCTACACGGAGCTAATTTTGATGAAGCCAAAACTAAAGCGATTGAGCTTTCAAAATCTAAACATATGACATTTATTCCGCCGTTTGATCATCCATTGGTGATCGCGGGTCAAGGGACGTTGGCAATGGAAATGCTGCAACAAGTGGCTGATTTGGATTATGTCTTTGTGCAAGTTGGAGGTGGTGGTCTCGCTGCTGGCGTAGCCATTTTACTCAAACAATTTATGCCGGAAATTAAAGTGATCGGTGTCGAATCCAAAGATTCAGCCTGTTTGAATGCTGCCTTAGAAAAAGGTGAACCTACAGATTTAGCACATGTTGGCTTATTCGCTGATGGTGTAGCGGTAAAACGTATTGGTGACGAAACATTTCGTTTATGTCAAAAATATTTAGACGGTATGGTGCTGGTAGACAGCGATGAAGTTTGCGCCGCAATGAAAGATTTATTCGAAAATGTGCGTGCGGTATCAGAGCCATCTGGTGCGTTAGGTTTAGCCGGTCTGAAAAAATACGTCAAACAGCACAATATTCAAGGCAAAAATATGGCAGCAATTTTATCCGGTGCCAACCTTAACTTTCATACATTGCGTTATGTTTCAGAACGTTGCGAAATAGGTGAAAACCGTGAAGCTTTATTGGCGGTAACTATGCCGGAACAACCGGGTAGTTTCTTAAAATTTGCCCATGTCATCGGTAATCGAGCAGTAACAGAATTTAGTTATCGTTATGCAGATAACCAAAAAGCTTGCATTTTTGTTGGTGTGCGCACGGCCAATGAATCTGAAAAAGCGGAAATTATTGCTGACTTAACGAAAAATGGCTTTGATGTAGAAGATATGTCTGATGACGACATTGCTAAAACACACATTCGTTACTTGATGGGTGGACGCGTTTCAAACCGTAATGAACGACTTTATAGCTTTGAATTCCCAGAACAAAAAGGCGCTTTACTGAAATTCTTAGAGATATTGGGTAAACGTTGGAATATTTCATTATTCCATTACCGTGCACATGGAGCCGATTACGGTAATATTCTTGCGGCTTTCCAATTAGGCGAAAAAGATAACGCAGAATTTGAACAAGCTTTAGCAGAACTCGGCTATGTTTATGAAGATGTTAGTGAAAGTAAAGCGTATCGATATTTCTTACGATAGAAAAACAAAAAGAGCGGTCAAAATGACCACTCTTTTTTATTATCATTATCTTATCGTTTTGATTTAACGAGTTTTTCAGTAAGTTCGTAAGCACGAAGTTTAGCTAATTCTTTAGAAAGTTTCGCTACAAGTAGATCATGATCTACATCAGAAATATGAGCTACAATATTTTCTTCTGCTTGGCGTTTTGCATTCAAGATGCGTTCAGCATCCAATTCTTCTCCACGAATTGCTACATCAGCGAGTACTGTTACAACTGTAGGTTGTATTTCTAAAAAACCGCCTGAAACATAAATAACTTCTTCAGTTTCATTTTTAAGCGTAAATTTGATGATCCCAGGCTTAATCGCAGTAAGTAACGGAGTATGACCAGGTAAAATACCAAGCTCTCCTTCAATACCTGTTGCTCTAAGTTGTGTTACATCACCTTCAAAGATTTTATCTTCAGCACTCACGATAATGAGTTTTAATGTTGCCATTTTAGTTCTCCTTCAATAATTTGAAGCGATTACATATTTTTGGCTTTTTCTAGCACTTCTTCGATCGAACCTACCATATAGAACGCTTGTTCTGGAATATGATCGTATTCACCGTCTAAAATACCTTTGAAACCACGAATAGTATCTTTTAATGATACATATTTACCTGGAGAACCAGTAAATACTTCAGCAACGAAGAATGGCTGTGATAAGAAACGTTCAATTTTACGAGCACGTGCCACCACTAACTTATCTTCTTCTGATAATTCGTCCATACCAAGAATAGCGATGATATCTTTTAATTCTTTATAACGTTGTAGGATACCTTGTACGCCACGAGCAACGTCATAATGTTCTTGACCAACAACTAACGGATCTAATTGGCGAGAAGTCGAATCCAACGGATCAACTGCTGGATAAATACCTAAAGATGCAATTTGACGACTTAATACAACGGTTGAATCTAAGTGTGCGAATGTTGTTGCTGGCGATGGGTCAGTCAAGTCATCCGCAGGCACATATACCGCTTGTACAGAGGTAATAGAACCTGTTTTGGTTGAGGTGATACGTTCTTGTAGTACCCCCATTTCTTCCGCTAATGTCGGTTGATAACCTACCGCAGATGGCATACGACCTAAAAGTGCCGATACTTCGGTACCTGCAAGGGTATAACGATAGATATTATCCACAAAGAATAATACATCTCGGCCTTCATCACGGAATTTTTCAGCCATAGTTAAACCAGTTAATGCAACACGAAGACGGTTACCTGGCGGCTCATTCATTTGACCATAAACCAAGGATACTTTATCTAATACGTTAGATTCGGTCATTTCATGATAAAAGTCATTACCTTCACGAGTACGTTCACCAACTCCCGCAAATACAGAATAACCAGAGTGCTCAATCGCAATGTTACGGATTAACTCCATCATATTTACGGTTTTACCCACACCCGCACCACCGAATAGACCTACTTTACCACCTTTTGCGAATGGACAAATTAAGTCGATAACTTTAATCCCTGTTTCTAATAATTCTGTACTGTTAGATTGTTCTTCATAGCTTGGCGCAGCACGATGAATAGACCAACTTTCTTCTGCACCAATTTCACCCCGTTCATCAATAGGTTCACCCAATACGTTCATAATACGACCAAGGGTTTTTGTACCTACAGGCACTTGAATTGGGTTACCCGTGTTGTCCACTTTTAAACCACGTTTTAAGCCGTCAGATGTACCTAATGCGATACAACGAACTACGCCACCACCTAATTGTTGTTGAACTTCAAGAGTTAAACCTGATTCAACTTTTAATGCATCATAAACTTTTGGTACTGCATCTTGTGGAAATTCAACGTCAATCACCGCACCGATGATTTGAACAATTTTACCTGTTGCCATTACCGTTCCTCTTTTTGTTAAATTGCAGCCGCACCGGCGACAATTTCATTTAATTCATTTGTAATACTCGCTTGACGAGCTTTGTTATAAACTAACTGCAAGTCATTAATTAAGTTACCCGCATTATCTGTTGCCGCTTTCATTGCAACCATACGAGCAGCCTGCTCGGAAGCAAGGTTATCCACCACAGATTGATACACTTGTGATTCTAAATAACGAGTTAATAAGCTATTTAATAACGCTTTAGGATCTGGCTCATAAAGATAATCCCAAGTGTGTTGTCTTTGCTCTAAATTATCCGTTTCTAATACTGGTAATGGTACTAATTGTTGATAAATAGGGGATTGAGACATCGTATTGATAAACTTGTTATAAGCAATATAAATTGCATCAATTTCACCTTTACGATAGGCCTCAAACATCCCATTTGCAACACCAAGCAATGTTTCCATTGCTGGATTATCACCGAGACCTGAGAGCTGTTCATTAACAGGCAATCCTAGTGAACGGAAGAAATTAATGCCTTTTGAACCAATTAATCCTAATTGAACATTAACACCTTTCGTTTTCCATTGTTTGATTTCTGTTACCACCGTTTTAAATAAATTTATATTTAAACCGCCACACATTCCTCTATCTGTAGAAACGACTAAAATGCCGACATTCTTCACATCTCTTTCTGCCAGAAATGGATGTTTGTAACCAACATTAGCTTTAGAGAGATGGCTGATAACATTTCGTATTGTTTCAGAATACGGACGAGACGCCGCCATACGATCTTGCGTTTTACGCATTTTCGAAGTCGCCACCATTTCCATTGCCTTAGTAATTTTTTGTGTACTTTGTACGCTGGCAATTTTGGTTTTTATCTCTTTTGCACCTGCCATTTTATTTCTCCGTTACTTTTACCATGCGCTATTGGCTTTAAAATTATCCAAAATTGTTTTCAATGTGTTTTTAATCTCATCATTGTAATTACCGGTTTTGGTTAATTCAGCCATAAAATCGCCATGAGTACGGTATGCATAATCTAAAAGTGCGGTTTCAAAACTTGCAATTTTTTGCAATTCCACATCTTCTAAATAACCAAACTCAACAGCAAAAAGTACTACGGCTTGTTCAGCCACACTGAGGGGTGCATATTGTTTTTGTTTTAACAATTCAGTAACTTTTTCACCGTGCGTTAATTGTTTACGTGTGGCATCATCTAAATCAGATGCAAACTGAGCAAACGCTGCTAATTCACGATATTGAGCTAATGCAGTTCGGATACCACCAGCTAATTTTTTCACTACTTTAGTTTGTGCAGAACCACCCACACGAGATACCGAAATACCAGGGTTTACCGCTGGACGAATACCAGAGTTAAACAAGTTAGATTCTAAGAAAATCTGACCATCGGTAATCGAAATTACGTTGGTTGGAACGAATGCAGAAACGTCACCCGCTTGAGTTTCAATAATAGGAAGAGCGGTTAAAGAACCAGTTTTTCCTTTTACTGCACCTTGAGTAAATTTTTCTACGTATTCTTCATTTACACGTGCTGCACGTTCAAGTAAACGTGAGTGTAGATAGAATACGTCACCTGGATAGGCTTCACGACCTGGTGGACGACGTAATAATAATGAAATTTGACGATAAGCAACGGCTTGTTTTGATAAATCATCGTAAACAATTAACGCATCTTCACCGCGATCACGGAAATATTCACCCATTGCACAACCAGCATAAGGTGCTAAATATTGTAAAGCAGCTGATTCAGATGCAGATGCCGCAACAACGATAGTATTTTCAAGTGCACCGTGCTCTTCTAATTTACGCACTACGTTTGCAATAGTCGACGCTTTTTGACCGATCGCGACATAGATACATTTAATACCTGAATCACGTTGGTTAATGATAGCGTCGATTGCTAATGCTGTTTTACCCGTTTGACGGTCACCGATGATTAACTCACGTTGACCACGACCGATTGGCACCATGGAGTCAACCGCTTTATAACCGGTTTGTACAGGCTGATCAACAGATTTACGATCGATAACACCTGGTGCAATCACTTCAACAGGAGAGAAACCATCGTTTTCAATTTCGCCTTTGCCATCAATTGGTTGACCAAGTGTGTTTACCACACGACCTAATAAACCACGACCAACTGGTACTTCAAGGATACGGCCAGTACATTGTACTTCCATACCTTCCGCTAAATCTGCGTAAGGACCCATTACTACCGCACCAACAGAATCACGTTCAAGGTTAAGTGCCATTGCGTAACGGTTACCTGGTAAGGCGATCATTTCGCCTTGCATCACATCGCTTAAACCGTGAACACGAATAATCCCATCACTTACAGAAACAATTGTCCCTGTATTACGGGCTTCGCTCACTACATCGAATTGAGCGATGCGTTTTTTAATCAATTCACTAATTTCAGTTGAATTTAGTTGCATCTTGTATTCCTCTTATAATTGCAACTCATTTGCGAGACGAGCAAGTTGCCCACGGCTACTTCCGTCAATCACAAAGTCTTCAGTACGAATAACCACACCGGCAATCAGTGAGCTATCTACATTGCAATTTAATTTCACTTTGCGAGCTAATCTTTTTTCCATTGCAGCTGCAATTTTTTCGATTTGTGTTGCATTCAATGGTTGTGCAGACGTTACTTCAACTTCTGCAATAGCTTGATGTTCTTCCACATAATGTTTAAATTCTTCAAACACGGTAGGAATCGCACTCAAACGCTTATTTTCAGCTATTAACCGAATAAGATTTTGCCCATATTGATCCAATTGTTCGCCACAAATAGAAATTACTGTATTAGCTAATTTCTGTGCAGAAAGAGAACTACTTAAGTAAGCTTTTACCGTCTCATCTTCAGCTACGGCGGCAGCGAAACCTAACATTTCAGTCCATTTTTCGACCGCACTTTGTTCAATGGCAAAGTCAAATGCAGCTTTTGCATAAGGGCGAGCTATTGTAGTTAATTCTGACATAAGCTAAGCCTCTTATAACTCTGCAACTAATTTATCAATAATGTCATTGTTTGCCGCTTCATCAATAGAACGACCCACAATTTTCTCAGCACCAGCCACTGCTAATGAAGCTACTTTAACACGTAATTCTTCTTGAACACGTTTACGTTCTGCTTCTACTTCAGCATAACCTTGTGCAATAATTTTTGCTTTCAGTTCTTCGGCTTCAGCCTTCACTTCGTCTAACACTTCATTGCGACGTTTATTCGCTGCATCTAAAATTTCTTGAGCTTGTACTTTTGCAGCTGAAAGTTCTTGTTCAACAAGATTTTTCGTATCTGCTTGCTCTTTTTTGGCTGCTTCAGCTGACGCTAAAGCGTTCGCAATTTGACTTTGACGAGTTTCAATCGCATTAATAATTGGTGGCCAAACAAATTTCACACAAAACCATACAAAAATAATAAAGGCGATGGTTTGACCAATTAATGTTGCATTAATATTCACAACATACCTCCTTCGTTAATTAGGAAATTTGTTGTTTATTAACCTAATAATGCAGCAAATGGATTTGCGAATGCGAAATATAAACCGATACCTACCGCGATCATCGCAATCGCATCAAGAAGACCTGCAACAATAAACATCTTAGTAAGTAGTGAATTAGCTAATTCAGGCTGACGAGCGGCAGACTCAAGATATTTACCGCCAAGAAGACCAAAGCCAATCGCAGTACCTAACGCAGCAAAAGCAAGCATAATCGCAGAGGCAATGATTGTTGCACTAATTACAGTTTCCATAAATTTTCTCCATTGTTGAGAGTTGAGTTGTTAAATAAAAAATAAAAATTAATGTTCCGCTTTATTATATGCAATACTCAGGTAAACCACAGTAAGCATCATAAAGACGAAGGCTTGTAATGCGATGACCAAAATATGGAAAATCGCCCACACCAACTGCAATGGCACACCCAGTGCAGCCACAAATGCATTGGCTGAATACATCACGGCAATCAAAATAAAGATCAGCTCACCAGCATACATATTTCCGAATAAACGAAGTGCTAATGAAACAGGCTTTGAGATCAACGTCACGGATTCAAGAAGAAGATTAACAGGGATAAATGCCCAATGATTGAAAGGATGTAAAGTGTATTCTTTTGCAAGACCTTTAATACCCTTAGATTTAATCGTATAAAAAAGGATCAATACAAATACTGAAATCGACATTGCAAATGTCATATTCATATCCGTAGTCGGCACAGCTCGTACAGGAATATGATGATCACCTGTAATAATAGCAAACAACTGGGGAATATAATCCACAGGTAGCAAATCAATAGTATTCATAATCATCACCCATACGAAAATGGTTAAAGCCAACGGCGCTATCACATCTCGTTTGCCGTGATAATTTTCTTTTACCACACCATCAATCCATTCTACAGCCATTTCAACAGCACATTGTAGTTTACTCGGTACACCTGCTGTTGCTTTTTTAGCCACTTTACGAAAAATAGCTAAGAAAAGGAAACCACACAACACAGAGAAGAAAAACGTATCAAGATTAAACGTCCAAAAACCTTCACCTGCTGTAAGATAAGTTAAATGGTGTTGGATATATTCAATTGAAGTTTGTCCAGACATAATCGATCCTTTGTAGAAAAAATTAAGATCTATTTAACAAAAACGGAATAAAATTATTCAACGCTAATGCTGTAAAAAAACCAACAAAAAACAAAATAAAATGTGAGATAACAAGCCATTTAAAGGACACTCCCACAAGCACAATCATTAACATAAACTTTAACGCTTCACCACGATAAAATGCCGTTAATTTTGTTGAAAAATCTTGTTTACGAAAAAAAACAATATAAGCAAAAGCACAAAATGGTACAAAAGCACTGATAAATCCTAAACTAAAATCTACCGCACTTTCACCTTGCCAAAGCGCAACTAACAAACCAAAAACAACAAGACAGACTGATTCAATGATTATCGCCTTTTGATATCGATTTTTGGCCTGCGTTAAAACCTTAGACATTATCTTATTTTTTTAAAATACAAAAACTACCTAATTATACCCGTGCTACAAAGAGTTTCAACTTTTAAACCACTAAAAAATGTTAAACAAATCACACTTTTAAAAAATAATTAACAAAATAGCCGTAAAAAAAGTGTGTTTTATCGTAAAACGATTAAATGTCGCTCACCTATAAGCTCTGGTACATGCAAAGTTATCACGTCTTTTACTTCGAATTTTTTGTCTAATTCTTGAACTTCATCTTCGTGATAAATGCCTTTCAAAGCATAAAAATACCCATTTTCTTTTGGCAAATGATGACACCAATCTGTCATATCTTTTAACGAAGCAAATGCACGACTTAATACTCCGTCAAATTTTTGTTCAGGTTGGTATTCCTCAACGCGGCTAAGAACGGGTTCTACATTTGTTAGTCCTAACTCACGTGCCGCATTTCGAATAAAACTAATACGCTTACCTAAACTGTCTAACAAGACAAATTGCTTACTAGGATTAATAATGGCTAAAGGTAGACCTGGCAAGCCAGGGCCTGTTCCTACATCAATAAAACGATCTCCTTGTAAATAAGGACTTACAACAAGACTATCTAAAATATGTTTGACTAACATTTCTTGTGGATCACGTACAGAGGTTAAGTTATAGGCTTTATTCCACTTATGGAGTAATTTCACCAACTGGATCAGTTGATTTTTTTGTAGATCGGTTAATTGAATTTCTGCTTGAGCCAGTAAATTTTCGAGTTTTGCTTTCATTTTTCTATCTATCTTGTCTGTTTATCGTTATTCTACTTGAAAGTGCGGTTAAAATCCTTAGTGTTTTTATTTCAGCAAAAATTTAGCCTACTAATTACATCTTTTTAATTTGTAATATAAAAAATGCGGTGAAAATTCACCGCACTTTTACATTTAAATTAAGAAAACATTATTCCCCACGCTTCAGCATGCCTTGTTTTTTTAAATTCACCAGAATAATTGAAATTGCTGCAGGCGTTATACCTGAAATTCGGCTTGCTTGACCAATGGAAACCGGACGATGCTGTTCCAACTTCGCACGTACTTCATTAGATAAACCAGACACTTTGCTGTAATCAAAGTTAGCCGGAATTGCTGTATTTTCATGGCGTTTTTGTTTTTCAATTTCTTCTTGTTGATGCTCAATATAGCCTTGATACTTAATGGCAATTTCCACTTGTTCTACAGCTTCTCTATCTTCCATTGCTGGTTGATATGGCGTTAAAGAAGTCAAAATATCGTAGGTCATTTCTGGACGGCGCAATAAATCTTCACCGCTAGCTTCACGCACAAGTGGGCTGCCAAGTACTTTATTGGCTTCTTCTAAATATTCAGAACGCGGATGCAACCAAATGCTGCGTAAGCGTTGGCGTTCCTGTTCAATATTTTCCATTTTTTGATTAAAGCGCGCCCAACGAGCCTCATCAATTAAACCTAATTCATGGGCAATTGGCGTTAAACGAATATCCGCATTATCTTCACGTAATAACAAACGGTATTCTGCACGAGAAGTGAATACACGATACGGTTCTTTGGTACCAAGTGTGCAAAGGTCATCCACCAATACGCCTGTATAAGATTGATCGCGACGTGGATACCATTCCTCTTTTTCTTGTACGTAAAGACCTGCGTTAATCCCCGCCAATAAGCCTTGTGCCGCCGCCTCTTCATAACCTGTTGTACCGTTAATTTGACCCGCAAAAAATAAACCGGAAATAGCTTTAGTTTCTAAGGTTGGTTTTAAATCGCGTGGATCAAAATAATCATATTCAATGGCATAACCTGGTTTAATGATGCGAGCTTTTTCCAAACCTTTCATAGAATTCACAATGCCCATTTGCACGTCAAACGGCAAACTAGTCGAGATCCCGTTTGGATACACTTCATTACTGGTTAAGCCTTCAGGTTCCAAATAAATTTGATGTGAATTACGATCTGCAAAACGCATCACTTTATCTTCAATAGATGGGCAATAACGTGGACCGATCCCTTCAATCACACCGGTATACATTGGACTACGATCCAAGTTATTACGGATCACTTCATGGGTTTGTTCATTAGTGTGGGTGATATAACAAGGAATTTGTTGAGGATGATCATCCACCGATCCCATAAAAGAGAATACCGGTAATACGGCATCACCATGCTGTTTAGCTAAAATATCGAAATTGATCGTGCGTGCATCAATACGCGGCGGTGTACCGGTTTTTAAACGATCTACACGTAAATTCAGATCACGTAAACGATGAGAAAGTGTAACAGATGCTGGATCACCAGCTCGGCCACCTTCATAATGTTCTAAACCGATATGGATCTTACCCGCTAAGAAAGTACCGGCAGTTAAAATAACTGATTTAGCACGGAATTTAAGCCCCATTTTGGTTTCTACACCACAAACGCGATCTTGCTCAATTAAAATATCGGTCACTTCTTGCTGGAAAATATCTAAATTTGGTTGATTCTCTAGTGCGATGCGTACCGCTTGACGATATAACACCCGGTCAGCTTGAGCACGAGTTGCACGTACAGCAGGCCCTTTACTGCTGTTTAAAGTACGAAATTGAATACCGGCTTTATCCGCTGCATGAGCCATAAGGCCACCCATCGCATCAATTTCTTTCACTAAATGGCCTTTACCAATGCCACCAATGGCTGGATTACATGACATTTGTCCTAGGGTATCGACATTATGTGTCAATAACAGAGTTTTTAATCCCATACGTGCTGGTGCTAATGCCGCTTCTGTACCAGCATGACCGCCACCAACAACGATCACATCATAATTTTCGGTGTAAAACATATCTCTCTCTTTGTCTTTAATTTGATCTTCGATCTAAAAATAGACGCTATTCTACTGAAAATTACGTGTGCTTGAAAGCAAGAATTCAATCTGTGATAAGAGAAGATCTAAAGGTAATAAAGATAAGATCTATTTATATATAAAGATCTTATTATTGTTACTATTATGATCCTTTTACCTTGTGAATAAGATCCTTTTCCTTTTTTAAATGAAGAAGTTAGATCATTTTAGACTTTGTTGAAATGTCATCAGTTTGGAGGCTTTTTCTTGTGGATAACCTTCAATTTTATCCACAGTTAAAACAATCATCATATTTACTCAGTGGAAAAGAACAAGTTTTTGACAGGTTTTATTAAAGTTACCCACAGATAATTTTTTTGGATAATAGATAAAGAAAAAGCGATAACTCAAATTATCGCTTTATTATGACTAAAGTGCATGAATAAATTGTGGTAACCAATCTTCCGCAAATTGTTCTTGATCATCAACATACAAGACATCGATTTTTAAACTCTCGCAGATTTTGACCGCACTTTTTTCACTTAATTGTGTTTCGACTTTATTCACGGCATGACAGAATGTATCGTAATCTGAATTACCTAAGCCTACAACGGCAAAGCGGAGAGAAGAGAAATCTTTATCTGATGCCGCAATTTGTTCAAAAAGTGGTTTTAAATTATCAGGTAATTCACCTGCACCATGTGTTGAAGTGACGATCAACCAAATATTTTCATCAATCACCTCATCAAGTTCTGGTCCGTGGAAAAGTGCGGTAGAAAAATCTTGTGTTTTTAATACATCTTCTAAATGCTCCGCCACATATTCAGCGCTGCCTAATGTACTGCCTGAAATCAAACAAATATGCATATTCTTTCCTAATAAAAAAGGCTTAGATTTTCTAAGCCTTTATAGTCATTATACGTTGTCGAATTTACCCAACAATGAACGAATGTGTTCTTGCCAGTTGCGGTGTTCATTTCTAAGTTGCTCGTTTTCATGTTGCAATGCTTCTACCGCTTGTTGAGATTGATTTTTTTGTTCTTTTAATTCTTCTACTTCAAGTTGAAGTAATTGAATGGTTTCTACTGCTTGTCTAATTTTTTCTTCAAGCTGATCTAAAATTTCTAAAGACATAGTGATTTCCTTTTTTAAAATAAGTCCGAAATGACTTCATTTTACCCACTTAATCTTATTTTTAAAAGCTTCTTATCAAAAATTATTAGGCAAACGTTTGCTTAGTGATAAAATAGCGAGACTTTTTGCATTGGGAGAGAAAAATGAATCGTGCATTAGCTATTGAATTTTCAAGAGTAACCGAAGCAGCTGCATTAGCGGCTTATACTTGGCTTGGACGTGGTAATAAAAATGCGGCAGATGAGGCGGCAGTCAAAGCCATGCGTTATATGCTGAATTTAATCCATATGGACGGTGAAATTGTGATTGGTGAAGGGGAAATTGATGAAGCCCCAATGCTTTATATTGGCGAAAAAGTGGGATCAGGTAATGGTGAACTCGTTTCTATTGCGGTTGATCCGATTGATGGCACACGAATGACAGCAATGGGACAATCAAATGCGATTTCGGTATTGGCGGCTGGTGGTAAACGTACTTTTTTAAAAGCGCCTGATATGTATATGGAAAAATTGGTTGTCGGTCCTGAAGTAAAAGGCATGATTGATTTAAGTTTACCGATTGAGCAAAACCTGCGCCGTGTAGCTTCTCGTTTAGGTAAATCCTTATCGGATTTAACCGTGATGGTACTCGCTAAACCACGTCATGATGAAGTGATTAAGCAAATGCATAATTTAGGTATTCGCGTGATGGCTATTCCAGATGGTGATGTTGCAGCTTCGGTTTTATGTTGCTTACCAGATGCTGAAGTGGATATGGTTTATGGTATTGGCGGTGCACCTGAAGGTGTGGCAGCTGCCGCTGCAATTCGTGCATTAGGTGGGGATATGCAAGCTCGTCTTATTCCACGTAATGAAGTGAAAGGCGATACAGAAGAAAACCGTAAAATTGCCGCAGAAGAAGTTCAACGTTGTGAAGCGTTAGGTGTGAAGGTCAATGAAATCTTAAAATTAGAAGATTTAGTGCGTGATGATAACCTTGTTTTTGCCGCAACGGGAATTACGCACGGTGAATTGCTTAAAGGAATTTCTCGCCGTGGAAACTTGGCAACGACAGAAACCTTATTAATTCGTGGTAAATCACGCACCATTCGTAAAATCCAATCCATCCATTATCTTGATAGAAAAGATTCTGAAATCTATGAGATTTTAAGAAATTAGTGAAAATAAAAGAGCGGTCATAAAAAACAATGAATTTTTTGACCGCTCTTTTTTATTTATGACAGCATTTTCTTCAATTGATACAGATAAGCTAAGGCTTGTTTTGGACTTAATTCATCAGGATCAAGTTGCTCAATGGCTTCGCGTAAAGCATCCGGTTCAGCTTCAAAAGCCAATTCACCTTGATGTTGATTTAACGCTCTTAAATGTTGAATTTGTTGATCACCATTTTGTGCCGACAATTTTTCTAATTGATGCAATTTTTGCTTCGCCAGTTTAATGACAGATTGAGGCACACCAGCCAGTGCTGCAACAGCAAGGCCATAGCTTTTACTTGCCGCACCGTCTTGAACCGCGTGCATAAAGGCGATGGTATTGTTGTGTTCTAATGCATCTAAATGAATATTCGCAATACCTTCAATTTTTTCTGGCAGTGCGGTGAGTTCAAAATAATGGGTCGCAAATAACGTAAGCGAATGAGTTTTCTTCGCCAACCATTCGGCACAAGCCCAAGCTAAAGAAAGCCCATCATAAGTAGAAGTGCCTCGTCCAATTTCATCAATCAGAACCAAACTTTGTGAAGTGGCTTGATGAAGAATATTCGCCATTTCGGTCATTTCTACCATAAATGTAGAACGACCGGAGGCTAAATCATCAGAGGCGCCAATTCGAGTGAAAATGCGATCAATTTGCCCGATAACCGCGCTATCAGCCGGCACAAAACTGCCTATATACGCCATTAACGTAATTAAAGCCGTTTGACGCATATAGGTACTTTTACCGCCCATATTTGGGCCAGTAATAATCAGCAAATGACGCTGTTGATTGAGCTTAACAGGGTTGGCAATAAAGGGGTCTTTTAAGACTTGTTCCACCACAGGATGGCGACCATTTTCAATTTTTACACCAATTTCATCGCTAAATTGTGGTGCAACATAATTTAAGGTTTCTGCTCTTTCTGCTAAGTTAACTAACACATCCAATTCAGACAATGCCAAGCTGGCTAATTGTAATTGACCTAAATGTGGCAATAATAAATCAAACAATTCATCATAAAGTTGCTTTTCTAAAGCAAGCGCTGCCCCTTTTGATTTTAAAACCTTATCTTCGTATTCTTTTAATTCAGGAATAATATAGCGCTCGGCATTTTTTAAGGTTTGACGACGAACATAATGAATTGGTGCTTTATGGGCTTGTCCTTGGCTAATTTGAATGTAATAACCATGCACCGCATTAAAGCCAATTTTTAAGGTATCAATACCTGTGTTTTCTCGTTCGCGTTGTTCTAAATTTTCTAAATATTGCGTTGCGCCAGCGGAAAGGGTTCGCCATTCATCTAATTCTGCATGATAGCCTTCAGCAATAACGCCACCATCGCGAATTAATAATGGAGGGGTTTCAATAATTGCTTTTTGAAGTAGCTCGATTTGCGCGGAAAAATCATCAATTTGCTCGGAAAGTGCGGTCAAATTTGACGATGTTTTTGTATGAATCAGTGATTTTATCGGTTCAATTTGTTCTAATGCAGTACGTAAACGCGTAAGATCTCGAGGACGTGCAGAACGCAGTGCTATACGAGCAAGAATCCGTTCCATATCCCCCACTTGTTGCAAATAAGGCTGCAATTCGTGATATAAATCTTGCTCAATAATTTCACCAATGGTTTTTTGGCGTTTTAATAGAATGTCTGTTTGACGGATTGGCTGATGAATCCAACGTTTTAACAAACGGCTACCCATTGGTGTCACACATTTATCTAATACCGAAGCCAGCGTATTTTCTGTACCACCCGCAAGATTTTGAGTGAGTTCTAAATTTCGGCGTGTTGCGGCATCTAATTGAATATTCTCGTTATTTTGAATAACACTGATGCTTTGAATATGTGGAAGCGAAGCACGTTGTGTTTCTTTTGCATATTGTAATAAACAACCTGCTGCTGCCAAGCCAAGAGGGGACTTTTCCACACCAAATGCACGTAAATCTTTCGTACCAAATTGACGATTAAGTTCGGAAATCGCCGTACTGAGCTCAAATTCCCAAATTGGGCGACGACGTAGACCTTTATAAAGTTCGATAATGGCCATTTCGGCAAAATCTTCACAATAAAGTAATTCTACGGGATTAATACGCTGTAATTCAGCTTGCAAGGCTTCTTTTGAATGAGGTTCACAAAGTTGGAAACGACCAGACGTCATGTCTAATGTGGCTAGACCAAATTTTTCTTTTTCCTGATAAACCGCCACAATTAAGTTATCTTGGCGTTCTGGTAAAAGCGCTTCATCACTTACCGTACCGGGTGTCACAATTCGTACAATTTTGCGTTCAACTGGGCCTTTTGAGGTGGCGGGATCACCGACTTGCTCACAAATGGCTACAGGTTCACCTAATTGCACTAATTTTGCTAAATAACCTTCTACCGCATGATAAGGCACGCCCGCCATGGGAATGGGATTACCTGCTGATTGCCCGCGTTTCGTTAAAGAAATATCTAACAACGCCGCCGCTTTTTTTGCATCATCATAAAAAAGCTCATAAAAATCCCCCATTCGATAAAATAACAAAATGTCAGGATTTTCTGCTTTTAACTTGAGATATTGCTGCATCATTGGCGTATGTTGTTCGAAATTGTCTTGTAAATTCATGACGTTATCCAGTTTAAGTGTTTAACTTTTTGTCTAGCAAGTAGTGGTTTTATGATAGAAGTAATGTGTTATTTTAAGCTGATTTTAATTTTCTACATCCACACTCAGTACTTCATCTTCTGTTTTTAACAGTGTATAGACATCTTTTAGCATTTCATTATCAATGTTGTAGCATCGTACTTGCAAGCGAACTTCACCGCTAGCTTGGTCTTTGACTGAGATATTTTCAATGCGATAATCATGTTTCAATAATAAATCTGTCACTTTACTGATGCCGTTAGCAGAGCTCAGTTGAATAGCTAATCGAGTACGTTTTTTGTATTTTTTGCGGCGAACATAACGTTGTATAATCGGACTAATACGGATGGCGATTAAAATCATTAAAGTAGCAATAATGGCATCAAAAATAAAACCCGCACCTGTTGCCACACCGATAGCCGCCGCCGCCCAAATAATGGCGGAAGTAGTTAAGCCTGAAATAGCATCATTTTTCTTGTGTAAAATTACCCCTGCGCCTAAAAAACCAATACCACTGATTACTTGTGCGGCAAGTCGCATAGGGTCAGTTCGGATATTATCTGAAACTTGCGCATAATGTTCAGCAGCTTGAATGGAGACAATCGTGAGTACGCAAGTCGTTACCGCAATAATGGCACAAGTTTTGACACCAACCGGTTTGTGTTTAAGTTCGCGTTCTAAGCCAATAATCCCGCCAAGTACAAGTGCGAGTAGCATTTTTCCGAGAATAATTAAATAAGCCATTTGTTCAAAAATAGTTGAAAAAAGAGAGAGATTTTCCATATTAATAATCAATATAAGTAAATAAAAATGGTACTTATTCTACCTGAAAAAAAGGCGTTAATGGGTAAATTTACTTTAATTATCGCCTTTCTGCTTGAAATTGAGTAGAATCTAAGGCTTTGAAAAATGACGATAGCTGAGAATAAATTTATGCAAAAATCAACGCCGAATATTGGCTTTGTAAGTTTAGGTTGCCCTAAAAATTTAGTGGATTCAGAACGGATTTTGACCGAATTACGTACTGACGGATATAACATTGTACCAAGTTATGAAAATGTAGACTTGGTGATTGTGAATACTTGCGGTTTTATTGATAGTGCTGTACAGGAATCCCTAGAAGCTATTGGCGAGGCGTTGGAAGAAAACGGACGTGTGATTGTGACCGGCTGTTTAGGGGCGAAAGAAGATCAAATTCGCCAAGTTCACCCGAAAGTATTGGAAGTAACTGGTCCGCATAGTTATGAAGCAGTAATGGCTCAAGTACACAAGTATGTACCAAAGCCAGAGCATAATCCTTACATTAGCCTTGTTCCAAAACAAGGGGTGAAATTAACACCAAAACACTATGCTTATTTGAAAATCTCAGAAGGCTGTGATCATCGTTGTACATTTTGTATAATCCCTTCATTACGTGGGGATTTAGAAAGCCGTTCTATCACGCAAGTATTGGATGAAGCAAAACGTCTTGCTGATGCAGGTGTGAAGGAATTATTAGTTGTTTCACAAGATACTTCTGCTTATGCGATGGATACACAACGCAAAGAAGGTGGCGTAAAAACGGCTTTCTGGAATGGTATGCCAATTAAAAATGACTTAATGACCTTGTGTAAACAACTTGGTAAATTAGGCATTTGGGTACGTTTACACTACGTTTATCCTTATCCTCACGTGGATGATTTAATTCCATTAATGGCGGAAGGTTTATTGTTGCCTTATTTGGATATTCCATTGCAACACGCGAGTCCAAAAATTTTAAAAGCGATGAAAAGACCAGGAAAAATTGACCGCACTTTAGAGCGTATCAAGCAATGGCGTGAGATTTGTCCGGATTTAACCTTGCGTTCAACTTTCATTGTAGGCTTCCCGGGTGAAACAGAAGAAGACTTCCAAATGTTATTGGATTTCTTAAAAGAAGCACAACTTGATCGCGTGGGCTGTTTCAAATTTAGCCCAGTAGAGGGCGCACCGGCTACCGAAATGGCCGACCAAGTGCCTGAAGAGGTAAAAGAAGAACGTTTCCACCGCTTTATGCAGTTACAACAAGAAATTTCGGCTGAACGATTAAAACAAAAAATTGGCCGAACGCTTGATGTAATCGTGGATGAAATTGATGACGAAGGTATCATTGGCCGTACAAAAGCTGATGCACCAGAAGTTGATGGCTTAGTTTATATTGAAAATCTAAGTGGCACACCTGTAAAAGTAGGCGAAGTTATTAAAGTTACTATCACCCATTCAGATGAATATGATCTGTGGGGAACCTGTTAATTATTCATTTTATTTATTTTTTACCAAAGAAATTTAGAAATGACAGAAGCACAAAAACAACCAAGTGTTATCCGTTTTGAACAGGAAGTAGCAGCAAAAAGCTATGAATCAGCTTGCATTGAATTGCTGGATATTTTAAGCAAAATTGATAGTAATTTTGGTGGCGTTGAAGGTATTGAAATTGATTATCCTAGCCAATTAAATGATGAATTAGTACAAGATAAAATTAAGCATTTATGCACCCGTGTAGCGGTAGCAATGAGTGAGTTATTTTCTGATCCTAAATTAGATATTTCTGAAGGTGGGGCACAACGTTTCTTTACATTACAACGTTGGATTAATATGATTTTTGCATCATCGCCCTTTGTAAATGCGGATCATGTGTTGCAAGCTTATAACCGCAATCCAGATAAAACCAATTTATCCGATTTCCATTTAGATAATACGAAATCATCATTAATTAAATTCTGTATTTTGTATTTGCCGGAATCGAATATAAACGTCAATCTTGATGCTTTATGGAATTTAGATCCAGAATTATGTGCATCCCTTTGTTTTGCATTGCAATCACCACGTTTTATTGGTACAGAACAATCGTTTTCTAAGCGTGGTACGCTTTTACAATGGTTCCCTGAAAAATTAGCAACGATTGAAAACTTAAATAATATACCAAGTGCAATTTCACATGATGTGTATATGCATTGCAGCTACGATATTGCTGAAAATAAACACTGGGTGAAAAAAGCATTAAACCAAGTTATTCGTCGTCATTTATTGCAAGGTGGATGGGTAGATCGCGATGTCACGAAATTAGGTGAACGTGATGGCAAACCAGTCATGGTCGTATTATTGGAGCATTTCCATTCATCCCATTCAATTTATCGTACGCATTCCACTTCAATGATTGCTGCGCGTGAGCGTTTTCATTTAATTGGTGTAGGTAATGATGCTGTAGATGAAGCAGGACAAGCGGTGTTTGATGAATTCCATTTATTAAAAGGTGATAATATTTTTGGTAAATTGAATGAATTAAAAGAGATTTGTGAAAAAAATGGTGCAGCCGTTCTTTATATGCCAAGTATTGGGATGGATTTAACCACTATTTTTGCAAGTAATACACGCCTTGCACCAGTTCAAGTGATTGCTTTAGGTCACCCAGCTACGACACATTCTGATTTTATTGAATATGTGATTGTAGAAGATGATTATGTGGGTTCTGAAAAATGTTTCAGTGAGCAATTATTGCGTTTACCGAAAGATGCCTTACCTTATGTGCCTTCAGCACTTGCACCACAACACGTAGAATATCGCTTACGTGAAAACCCTGAAGTGGTGAATATTGGTATTGCCTCTACCACAATGAAGCTTAACCCCTATTTCTTGGCAGCATTAAAGGCTATTCGTGATCGTGCTAATGTGAAAGTGCATTTCCACTTTGCATTAGGTCAATCTAGTGGTGTGACGCATCCTTATGTTGAGCGTTTTATTAAATCTTATTTAGGCAATGATGCGACAGCTCATCCACATGCACCTTATGATCAATATCTTCGTATTTTGCATAACTGCGATATGATGGTAAACCCATTCCCATTCGGTAATACTAATGGCATTATTGATATGGTGACATTAGGTTTAGTGGGCGTATGTAAAACCGGTGCAGAAGTGCATGAACATATTGATGAAGGGTTATTCAAACGTTTAGGTTTACCGGAATGGTTAATTGCAAATACGGTAGATGAATATGTTGAACGTACAATTCGTTTAGCAGAAAATCATCAAGAACGTTTAGAACTTCGCCGTCATATCATTGAAAATAACGGTTTACAAACCTTATTTACAGGCGATCCAAGCCCAATGGGTAAAGTGTTACTTGAAAAATTTGAGGAATGGAAAGCAGCAAATTTAGCTGAAAAGCCAAAGAAAAAAGCGACTAAATCCGCAACGACAAAAGAGAAGGCCACAAAGTCTACGACAGAAAAGAAAAGTGTGGTCAAATCTGAAGGTAAATCTGAGCCGAAAAAAATGGTAAAAAAAAGCAGATAAATAATCAATAAATCCCCGAAAGGGGATTTTTTATTGAAAAAAATTAAACAAAGCCTCATTTTTTCTAAAAAAACTTGATTTTGTGACATAAAGCCTGTAATTAATAGACCCATTCAACACAACATAAAATAAGGAAAAACTCATGAAAAACGTCGGTTTTATCGGTTGGCGCGGAATGGTCGGTTCCGTATTAATGGATCGTATGGTGCAAGAGCAAGATTTTGCCAATATTAATCCAGTTTTCTTCACTACTTCTCAAGCAGGTCAAAAAGCCCCTGTATTCGCAGGCAAAGAGGCGGGTGAACTTAAAAGTGCATTCGACATTGAAGAACTTAAAAAATTAGATATTATTGTGACCTGCCAAGGTGGCGACTATACCAATGAAGTTTATCCAAAATTAAAAGCAACAGGTTGGGATGGTTATTGGGTTGATGCAGCGTCTGCACTACGTATGAAAGATGATGCAATTATCGTGCTTGATCCGGTAAACCAACACGTGATTTCTGAAGGCTTGAAAAAAGGCATTAAAACTTTCGTGGGTGGTAACTGTACCGTGAGCTTAATGTTAATGGCTATCGGTGGTTTATTTGAAAAAGATTTAGTGGAATGGGTATCTGTCGCAACTTACCAAGCGGCTTCAGGTGCGGGCGCAAAAAATATGCGTGAATTGATTTCACAAATGGGCTTATTAGAACAATCGGTTTCAAGTGAATTAAAAGATCCTGCTTCGTCAATTTTAGATATTGAACGTAAAGTGACGGCAGAAATGCGTTCTGATAACTTCCCAACTGATAACTTCGGTGCAGCATTGGGTGGTAGCTTAATCCCTTGGATTGACAAACTTCTCCCTGAAACAGGACAAACTAAAGAAGAATGGAAAGGCTATGCAGAAACCAACAAAATCTTAGGTTTAAGCGACAATCCAATTCCTGTTGATGGTTTATGTGTGCGTATCGGTGCATTACGCTGCCACAGCCAAGCATTCACCATCAAACTGAAAAAAGACTTACCATTAGAAGAAATCGAACAAATTTTAGCGTCTCACAACGAATGGGTGAAAGTAATTCCAAATGACAAAGAAACCACATTACGTGAATTAACTCCAGCTAAAGTAACAGGTACATTAAGTGTACCGGTTGGTCGTTTACGTAAATTGGCAATGGGTCCAGAATACTTAGCGGCATTCACTGTAGGTGACCAATTATTATGGGGCGCTGCAGAGCCAGTTCGCCGTATCTTAAAACAATTGGTGGCATAAGTTTTACTTTCACTACAAAGGGCGTATTTACTACGCCCTTTTCATTAAAAAATTATGATCAGAGAACCTCATTTTCATCAATTTGCTCTTGCAGAGTTATTGCCTTTTTTTGAGCAATTTCCGACGCAATATCTTTCTGGTGAACGAAATATCAAATTAGCTTATCGTCATTTGGTTCAGCCTGAAAGCGCGGTCAGAAAATTGATGATTTTGGTTAATGGTCGAGCAGAAAATATGCTGAAATGGACTGAGTTGGCTTATGACTTTTATCAACAAGGTTATGATGTTTTGCTTTTCGATCACCGAGGACAAGGCTATTCACAGCGTATTATTCCTCAAAAAGGGCATTTAGATGAGTTTCGTTTTTATATTGATGATATGGCAAAAATCATTGAAAAAACGACCGCACTTTATTCTTATCAAGCGCAATATATTCTTGCACACTCCCTCGGCGCTTTGATTTCTACCTATTATCTAGCCAATTACGATCATCATATTAAAAAGGCTGTGCTTTCTTCGCCTTTCTTTGGCGTTCCCATGAAACATCCGTTACGAGATGAAATCATCATTGCAACGATGATGGCATTTGGTCAAGGTCATCGTTATGTTTTTGGCAAAGGACATTACAAACCGGCAGATTTAAACCTTAATGAACTTAGTCATTCTAAAACGCGAATGAAATGGATGAACCGAGTTAATCGAAAACGCGCAGCTATTCACTTAGGTGGCCCGACATTCCGTTGGGTACATTTGTGTTTAAATGCAATCAAAGCGCTCCCTAAAATCATTCCAAGAGTGGAAACACCTGTACTTATTCTACAAGCGGAAAAGGAAAAAATTGTGGATAACAAAAATCTTGAAAAATTGACCGCACTTTTTCCGTATGCAGAATCCATGCTTGTACCTCAAGCAAAACATGAAATCCTTTTTGAAAAGGATAACGTGAGAAAAGCCGTGCTTGAACGCGTTAATCAATTTCTTCATTCTTAAATTTTCCTAATTAGATTAAATACAAAACATTATATATTGATTTATATAATGTTTTTTTATTTTTATCTCATGAGTGTTTAGCCTTTTATTGAGCAAGATCATAGTTTCTTTCTCACTATATGCCTACAATCCATAATACTTATTTATAGTTATATTTTTTTGTCGTTTGTATCGTTGGAGTGTCTATGTCAAAAATGAAGAAAATCGTCACCGCACTTTGCTTGGCGGGTGTACCGTCGTGATTCACCCATCTTCCTCTACTTCATTGAGCTTACTTTCCTTAGCTCAAAAAATTAATCATTTATTACCGAAAGGTGTCTTCAATGTTATCACTGGTAAGGGTTCTAAATCTGGCGAATACATGTTGCACCATACTGGATTTAACAAACTGGCATTCACCGGTTCCACCGAAATCGGTAGAAAAATTGGTGTGGCTGCTGCTGAAATGTTGATTCCATCCACCTTGGAATTGGGTGGTAAATCAGCCAATATTTTCTTTGACGATATGCCATTTGATAAAGCATTGGAGGGCGCACAAAAAGGAATTCTCTTCAACCAAGGGCAAGTGTGTTGTGCCGGTTCACGTATTTTCGTACAAGAAAGCGTTTACGATAAATTTATGGCGGCACTAAAAGAAGAATTTAAGAAAGTTAAAGTCGGCTTACCTTGGGAAGATGACACGCAAATGGGGGCGCAAGTAAACGGAAATCAAGTTAAGGTTATTAGCAAGTATGTTGATATTGCTAAAGAAGAAGGGTGTCAAATTATCCTTGGTGGAGGTAAATCAACCGACCCGGCATTGGCTCGAGGCGAATTTTTCCAACCAACCTTAATTTTAGCGCCTGATAACAAAAAACGTGTGGCACAAGAAGAAATTTTTGGTCCGGTTGCTGTGGTAATCAAATTCAAGGATGAAGCAGATGTAATTAAAATGGCAAATGACAGTGATTATGGCCTAGGTGGTGCGGTGTGGACATATAACATTAATCGTGCGCTACGAGTTGCACGCGCACTTGAAACCGGTCGTGTTTGGGTGAACTGTTATAACCGTTTACCAGCTGGAGCTCCTTTCGGTGGTTATAAAACCTCTGGTATAGGTCGTGAAACCCATAAAATGATGCTTGACGCTTATACACAGGTGAAAAATATCTTCATCAGCACCCGTGAAGAGCGCGAAGGCATGTATTAATCATTCACTTTCTAACCTAAAAAACGACCGCACTTTGATTTGTATCTCAAAAGCGCGGTCAATTATTAAAGAGTTTTAAAACCTCTCAAAAATTAACCGCACTTTTGTATTTTCAAAGATACTTATGCTAAGTAAACCTTATAATTTTACATCTAACTTCGCGTAAGCTCGTTCTACTTTTTCTAATGCTTTTTCTACGGAAATATCACGAGCGAGTAATACACCTAAACGGCGATGGCCATTGACTTCGCCTTTGCCAAAAATACGAATATTGGTGTTTGGTTCAGCTAATACTTCGGTGATATTGCCAAATTGTACGTTTTTCGATTGACCTTCCACCACAATGGCTTTTGAAGCCGATGGGCTAATAAGAGTGATTTCTGGAATAGGTAAGCCTAAAATCGCACGGGCATGTAAGGCGAACTCAGATAATTCTTGAGAAATTAGCGTGACCATACCGGTATCATGTGGGCGAGGGGAGACTTCATTGAAGATAACCTCATCACCACACACAAACATTTCCACGCCGAAAATGCCACGACCACCTAATGCGGTGGTAATTTTCTCTGCTACGTCTTGTGCTTTTTTCAAGGCTGCATCAGACATGACTTGTGGTTGCCAAGATTCTCGATAGTCACCATTTTCTTGACGATGGCCGATTGGTGCTAAGAAGCTGGTGCCGTTGATGTGGCGAACGGTGAGTAAAGTGATTTCATAATCGAATTTAACAAACCCTTCTACAATCACGCGTCCAGCACCTGCTCGACCACCTTGTTGCGCGTAATCCCAGGCTTTTTGTAAGTCATCTTTGGATTTCAAAATACTTTGACCGTGGCCAGAAGAGGACATAATCGGTTTCACTACGCAAGGAATACCAATTTTTTCAACCGCACTTTGGAAGTCATCAAAGTTATCGACAAATTGATAAGGTGAGGTTGGCAATTTAAGCTCTTCTGCTGCTAAGCGACGAATGCCTTCGCGATTCATCGTAAGCTTGGTGGCTTTGGCGGTAGGTACAACATTAAAACCTGCTTTTTCTAATTCAATCAGCGTATCAGTTGCGATGGCTTCCACTTCCGGCACAATGTAATCTGGGCGCTCTTTTTCCACTAAGGCTTTGAGGGCTGCACCATCTAGCATGGAAATCGTATAAGCACGATGTGCCACTTGTTGTGCTGGAGCGTTTTCATAACGATCGACGGCAATTACTTCTACGCCTAAACGTTGTAATTCAATTACCACCTCTTTGCCTAGTTCACCAGAGCCAAGCATCATCACTTTAATAGCATTTGGGGTTAATGCTGTACCTAGGGTTGTCATGTTGTGTCCTTATTTTAAGAAAGATTCATCGAGTGCTAAATCGTCATTTTTATTAATCCCCACACCGCGAGAAATCACATTTTTAGCAATTTTATGTGCTTCTTCTAAAGAATGCTCAGTGTAAGTTCCGCATTGGTATTCATTTAATTCAGGAATTTGGTTTTGATCTTGCACGGTTAAAATATCTTTCATGGAAGCTAACCATGCATCAGCCACTTGTTGCTCGTTTGGAGTGCCGATTAATGACATGTAAAAACCTGTGCGACAGCCCATTGGGGAAATATCGATGATTTCTACATTGTCATTGTTTAAATGGTCACGCATAAAGCCCGCAAATAAATGCTCAAGGGTGTGAATCCCTTTTGGTGGGAGAATTTCTTTGTTTGGAATGCAAAAACGAAGATCAAAAACAGTGATGTCATCGCCCTTTGGGGTACGCATCGTTTTGGCAACTCGCACGGCAGGTGCGTTCATACGGGTGTGATCCACTTTAAAACTGTCGAGTAATGGCATATTTATTTCCTTTTAAATCATTAGTTTGTAAATTTTTTATATGTTTTTACAAATTCTTTGAACTTTTCTTTTTAGCGTCGGTCTTATAAAACAAGCAACTTGCAGTTGTTTTAATAAAATTGGTTCCTTAGGTTATTTGCCCCTTACTTGATAAGGGGCGTTTTTTTATCTGTTGAATATCAATTCGTCGTTATTCTAGCCCACAACCAGGTTATGTACAAAGGCTATTCACGGCTATGACACGAAAGGTAAACTGAAAAAGAGTAGGGCAATATAACGCAGTGCTTTTCCAATCGTCATAAAAATCAAACAACTTAGCCAATTTAAACGAAGCCAACCGGCTACCGCACAAAACACATCCCCGATAATAGGCAGCCAACTTAATAATAAAGTGATGGCGCCATAACGTTGTATTTTGTTTATTATCCACAAAGTGCGGTCATTTTTGCTATTAATTTTTGGAAACCATCGACCAATCCAGTAAGTGGTAAAGCTACCTAATGCGTTGCCTGTGGTTGCTAGAAAAACAAGCCAAAAAATATCTGCACTTAATAATGAATTAACCAATACTTTTGGTACAGCAAGGGTAACAAAAACAATTTCAGAATTGCCTGGCAGTATGGTGGCACTTAAGAATGCACTGAAAAACATCAGACATAGTCCATAGGTTTGCCAAAAATTAGTCAAAAAGCTGAAAGAAAAAATGTCCCACATTAGGCTTTAATAATCTCGCATGTTCTGACGTCAAAAACATCCATGCCTGCACTTAATCCTGCTTTTACACCAAGATCGGCATCTTCAAAGACGATGCAGCGTGACGGTTCAGCTTTTGCCAGTTCTGCACAGCGTAAAAAGGTTTCAGGGTGGGGTTTGTGCTCTTTCACATCGTCAGCGCTGACAATGGCGTTAAAGTAACGTTCGATATCTAATTTTTGTATCAACATATCAATCAGTCTGCGGTTTGAACCTGACCCGAGCGCAATTGGCTTTTGTTGATAGTAATGACGCACCACGTCAAAAGTTGGGAGTAATTTTGATTCTGTTGGAATCAATTCATAAGAAAGTTTGCGTTTTGCTTGTATCACTTCATTTAAACGTTCTTGTGACATACCGGCATCTTGCATAATGGCTGAGGCGATAGTGCTCACGGTTGCGCCACCTAAATCATACATAATTTGGCTGTTAAAACGATAACCGAATTGTTCCCCTACTAGGTTCCATGCGCGTGCATGCACTGGCATGGTGTCGATTAAGGTGCCATCCATATCAAAAATCAAGCCATCATATTTTTCAAAAAGTCTGTTATCTATCATTTATTGCTTTCCTAGTTCGTAAATTTTTCACTTTATTTCAATTTTGTGATCTGTGCACTGGTAATTTTATGAAATAGCGGTAAAGTTACCCTATCTCAAAAAGGAATGTTATGTCGTTACTCAAACAATTAACCCGTTGGAAAATTCGCGGTCAGATTGATCAGGACGTTATTGATATTATTCTGACTTTGCAAAGTCGCTTAGAGCATCATTGGCGCATAGATGTGTCCATTCCGACTGTCATCACACTCTTATTGCATATTGCCAACAGCCTTGCTCGCTTAAAACGAGGCGGTTGCGTTTCTCCGCTCCATCAATCCTTTTATGATGAAATGCAAAGTGCGGTTATTTTCCCAGATGTTTTGGAAATTCACCTCGATTTGCTTTCTTTTATTCCGCAAGACATCCCTGAAGCCGAACAGAGCTATTATCTCGCCAATATTTATAGCTTGCTGCTGGAGCAAGATAAAAAATAAGGGCATGAAAGCCCTTATTCTATCAGTTAAAAATCAAACTGAGTTCTAAATCTTTGAGTAAATTGCTTTCTAAGCGCAATTCATTCCACACTAACGGATTGTTATCCAGATAATGTTTCTCAAAGGTCAGTTCGCAAGTTTGTAAAGAGCGGTCAATTCTAAGATTAATTTTATCCGTGCTATCTGTCGCTTGGCGGGATTTATTTAAAATCACCGAAATGCGTAAAAGAAGCAGTAAAACAAGGACATCTTCATCTGCATAACGAGCAAAAATCGGTAAATCATTCTTTTTAAATGCACCCGTATGATAACGAACTAAATTCACCAATAAGCGTTGCTGCTCGCGATCAAAACCGGGTAATTCCATATTTTGCAGAATATAAGCGGAATGTTTTTGTACATTGCGATGATTAATGACAATACCGACTTCTAATAAGCGTGCTGCCCAAATCAGTAGATTTTTCATTTCATCAGCAAGATACGGTTTTTGCCAATGGGTGTATTGGTTAATTAAGGTTTTTGCACTATTTGCTACGCGATCGGCTTGCGCTAAATCTAAGTTAAATTGTTCGGCAAGTCCTAATGCGGTACGCGTACGGATATCTGAAACTTGGAAGTTTTTTTCTAAGCTGTAAATCACTCCTTCTCGCAAAGCACCGTCAGAGTAGCGCATATTTTCTAAGCTAAAAACGTCAAAAACAGCACTTAAAATGGCCAAGCCTGGCACAAAGATATCCACACGATCAGAGTTTAGTCCCGCAATATTGAGCTCTTCAAAATGGGAAGCTTGTAAGGTTTGTTCAATTAAATTTTGTAAGCGTTCAGCGGTGATGATACCGTTTGGATCAAGGGTTGCAGTAATCACTTGGTACACGGTTTTGATCGTGCCAGATGAGCCGAGTACAGATTGCCACCCAAGTTTGCGGTATTCCCAGCTTAAATCTTCAATTTTATTGACCGCACTTTGGCGAGCTTGCTCGAAGTTTTCTTTTGAAATTTCTCCATTCGGAAAGAATTTTTTGGCAAAGCTCACGCAGCCCATGTGACGACTTTCCGCCACTAAGGGGGTGAAATCATCACCGATGATCATTTCGGTCGAGCCACCACCAATATCAATGACCAGTTTACGTCCGTTTTCGGGTTGAGTGTGGCAAACACCCGCATAAATAGTTTTAGCTTCAGTTTGACCGCTGATGATATTAATGGGATAGGGAAAGACAGTGGCAGCCTGGCGTAAAAATTCATCATTATTGATCGCTCTTCGTAAGGTATAAGTGCCGACGACATTCACATCTTCTGGCGCAAAGCCTTGTAAGCGTTCAGCAAAAAGTGCAAGGCAATTTACACCGCGCTCAATGGCTTCTTGGCTTAATACATTGTGCTCGTCTAAGCCATCGGCAAGTCTCACTTTTTGTTTTAAACGAGAAAGCACCTGAATCGAGCCATTGATAATGCGTGCCACAATCATGTGGAAGCTGTTTGAGCCTAAATCAATGGCGGCAATCTCCCTGGCCTCACCTCGGTGATGAGGTTCTGCGAGTTGAGCCAGTTGCTTGTCATTATGCATGTTCTTTCCTAAAATTCAAATTGATACAATAAATCAAAAACTTGGTTTGTGCTAGAAACCGATTGGAAATAAAGCTGCGGCATTAAGCGATAACGTAAAGTCACTTCCGCCAAGCCATCAAACAATCCTACACCGTATTTCACTTGTAAGCGTTTACCAATATTACCACTAACTTGTACTTTAGAGCTATCACCAACACCGGCAGTGCCTAAGTTTAAGTCTTGAATACCAAAGGCTTCGCCAATACCGCCGACGACTTTACCACTTTTCGCTAAACCTAAGCCAAGTAATGCCGCTCCCACAGAACCACCAGATCCCGCTTCACCACTGTTTTCTAATGAACGACCAGTTAATAAGTAAGAGAGTGCCTGATCTTGTGATTTTGCAGGATCAGAGAAGACGGTGACTTGTGGGCTAGATGCTATACCAATCACTTTTACCCCTGCGGTCACTTTACTGTCTTCCATAGCTTCTGGGTTACGAATCGCTTCAATATTTAACATCGGTTGTGAAGGTAAACCCGCGAAGCTAATTTGTCCTTTACGAATTAATAAATCCTGTCCAAAAGAAGCATAACGACCATTTTTCAGGTTAATTTGACCGAATAATCCTAGCTTACCTTTATCCTGTTTCACAGAAAGTAAACCATCCAAATTCGTTTTTAAACCATAGGCATTTAAATGCACATCATCACCGATTTTAATTTTTAAGTCAGATTGAATTTGCATACCAGATTTGGTTTCTGAAACAAATTGGCGATTGATGAGTTCTTCTTTACTTTTTCTTGGGCCATTTAAAATAACTTCATCTTCACTTACTGGCTCAGCATTGTCCGGTAAGCTTTCAATAGCAATTCTTGCCCACGGAATATCCACATTACCACTCAAATCTAAGAGTTTAGGTGACGCTTTGACAACCACATTCGGACTGACTTTTAATTTCGCCATAGACGGAATATCGACTTTGAAATTATCCGCTTGCGCTCTAACTTCTGCCGTCCAGTTATTCATGTTAGCCCAGTTAGCTCGCCCGTTAATATTAAGTTTGCTATCTGGTGTTTGAACATGACCATTTAAGGTTGAAGACGTACCATTAAAGCGGATTGCCACTTGTCCATCAGTCACATCAAAAGGTAGGCTTTTTAGTTTTGTTTTGACATGGCGAAGATCAAAATAACCGTTTAGCAATGGTTTTTCTAAATTGCCACCAAAACTTAAGCGAGAAACCACTTCACCATCCATGCTTTCACCGCTAGAGAGAAGTTGATTCGCTAAAGATAAACGTAAACCTTCAATAGTAAAGGTGCCGCCTAATTGTCGACCTTTACTTAAATCATTAATTTTTAAGTCCGTACCGATTCGACCTTGATTTTGAATATTAATGTTTGATTTCAGGGTTAAATTGTTATTTTGAATATTGGCATTCACACTTAATTTAGGAATATCCAGCTTAAAGGTGCGGTAGTCTAATTTTTGCGCCACACCAATGTTATTACCTTCTACTGCTACATTTAGTTGTAACGGTTTATCACTGAACCACGCCACTTTACCTCGGCTTTGTAATTGACCTTTGAGCATGTTTTGTCCTATCAATTTATTCACTACATCTAAATTAATGCGTTTAAGCTCAAAAGGGACTTCGCCGTTTTTCCCTGCCGTAAATTGTTGTGGAAAACACAAATCTAAATCTTGGTTAATCCAGCAGTGTGATCCGATGGTGGCTTGGATTTTTTTGTTGTCATAGGTCACCGGAATAGTTTGATTCACTTTAAAATCGCCGATGGGTGAGTTTAAATGTACCTGGCTTAAATTTCCTTTCCATTGCTGAGAAGTGCGGTCAAAATTGCCGGTGATTTGTAAATTAGCTGCAACAGGTTCACCTTTTGATTTTAAGGTAAGGGTATGATGTTTCTCATCACCTGATGCATTCAAATCAATATTATATAATTTGATGCTATCGCCATAGCGGAAGTTTTCCGCTTTGACGTTAAGTTCACCTTTCACTTGTGGTTCACTGACAACATTACCTTTAATTAAGGCTTTGGATAAGTCTAACCCTTGGAAATGTAAGCCTTGCGCCGTTAAATCTGTATTAATGGTTGGTGCCGTAAGCTTACCTAAAATTTGGGCTTTGCCAACGACGGAACCCGCTAAATCTTGCCATAGACCACGTAAATCAGGTGCATTGATATCCAAGTTTAAATCAGATTCTTCACCCAATATACCTTTAGCTGTGAGGTGATTATTACCATAGTTTAATTGTAAATTTGGAATATTCAGTAAAGCGTCATCACTCAACAAGAGACGACCTTTCAAGCTCAATGGTCGAGAAGAAAGACGACCAACTAAATCTACAGTAGGTACTTCTACTTTCCAATTGGCCACCCCAATGTGACCTTGTGAATGAATTTTCCCTGATAATACTGCTGGGATATCTGGAACATAAGGCTTAAGATTCATTTCCTGAAAATTGGCAGAAATATCCCATTGCACCCGATCTTGCCAGTTTGATGAACCTGAAAAATGAGCTGAACCTTCAGAATTATTTAAATTTAGTTCGTTAATTTTGATTTCATATAGCTTACCATCTGCATTTAAGTCAATTTTTGTAGGAGGAATATGATTCAATCCTTCTATTTCTCCAAGCGTTTTAAGGTGATAATTCAATAAGTCACCGGAAAGGTTGATATCAACATCGTTAATTTTGAGCGGTGCGAGGCTATCTGCAAAAGCGTATTGACCTTTTTTCGCTTTTAACTGCAGATTTAATGGCATTTTATCTTCAGCCAGTTTCACATTACCGGTTAAGGTCGCATCAAGTACGCCTTGTGTGGTTAATGAAAGTGCGGTTGTTTTTTTCAATGAACCCGATACATTGAGATCAACTTTGCTAGCAGGTAGAATGGTTTTGTCTTTTGATTTAAATGCTTGGAGATCAGATTTTAATGTGAGATCAACTGGAAAATCCTCATTGAGCTGGAGTTGCCCTTGGCTAGAAAGTGTACCGAGAGAGCTATCAATTTCAAGCTTTTGTAATTTCACTAAATGATCGGTGGCATCCGCTTGCAATTCTACTTTAGGCACAGTGATTTTTTGGGTTTCTTCGCCTTTTTCATTGAGTGATTGATATTGCCAGTTTGTACCCAAAACACTTGGAATGTGCATATCAAAAGGCAAGTTCACCGCATTTAAATTACCTAAAAAAGCGGGAGTGAGTTTTTGCTCAATTTGCGCCCAATCAACGGGTTTAGCCGGTTCTTTTTTCTCAGGCTGAGGGGGATTTGCTTGAGTTTGGGTGACCGTTGAAAAAAGCACATCTGAAAGCGTGGTAGGCTCAAGGGTAAGGCCAGATTCATTGTTTAAACTGACCGCACTTTGAAATGACGAAAAGTTAATATTACTTTGATCGAGTTTCATATCAAAGTCAGTGATTGCCACATTTTTCACTTGTACAGAAACAGGGAAATGGATTTTTTCCATTGGATCACTTTCAGTCTGTTTCTCTTCAGAAGGCGGCATAACACTGGTATCAATGACGATTTTAGGCTGTGTTAAGCTGAGATCATCAACAATAATATCACCTGAAAGTAAATGAGCTAAATTCAGTTGTAAGCGCGCTTTAGGGAGAGACACATCTACGCCGGTTGTTTGAAAACGTAAATTCTCTAAGACCAAACCATTTTGTAACCCACCGCTGACTTGTTCAATAGACAAGCTATCGAGCATTTTATCGGCGAGTTGAATAAGTGCACGTTGTCCACTGTCAAAAGAAAGTGCTGTGACTAAGCCTAAAACAGGAACAAAAATGACCGCACTTCCGACACATAAAATTTTACGGCAGGTCTTTTTCTTTTTGATGGGTTGTGTGTTTTGGTTATCTGGTTGTTTTTCTTGTTCAGACATAGTCATACCCTAAATTTCAGCCCCTAAGCCGATATAAAATTGAATATTTTTGCTGTTATCTTTATCTCGAATTGGTGTGGCGATATCAAACTTAATCGCTCCTACTGGCGATGCCCAACGTACACCAACACCTGCACCGTGGCGCAATTCGGTTGCTTTATAAGAGTTAGCTGCTAAGCCAGAATCGGCAAATACCGCACTCCACCAATTAGGGTAAACCTGATATTGATATTCAAGGCTGCCCGCTAACAGATGTGATCCACCCACTAATTTTCCATCGTGATTTCTAGGTGAAATTTTTTTATAACCATAGCCTCGCACGCTACGATCTCCCCCCGCAAAGAAGCGTAATGCTGGTGGAATTTGACGAATATCTGCTGTATTTAAATAGCCGATCTCCGCACGTGTAATAAAGCGATGATTATCCGCGTAGGTTCTAATCCATGCTGTAGAGGCTTGTACTTTAAAGAAATTAATATCAGACATCCATGCCCGATTGCCTAAATCCACCGTAATTTTTTGGGAATCTCCCCAAGTCGGAAATTGCCCACCTTTTAAACGGGTGCGACTAAAGCCTCCCGTTGGATAAAACAAAAAGGTTTTATCAGCAAAGTCTGCTTGTGTAAAGCTGTCGTAACGGACACGAAGACCCGCAAAATATTGCCAGTTTTTACGGTTATTCCAGTAACGTAGTGCCGCAAAGGTAAGTGCTTTCGTATCTGTATCGTTTTTATTTTCTCTTTCATAACCTGTTGAAAACTCATAGTAATGGTGTAATGGATTTTTCAATAGCGGTATTTTATAAGTGGCTTCAAAGGTTTGTTTGGGTGAAGACACATAAAGGTTCGTGCGTAAACTATGTCCTCGGCTATTCATCCAAGGTTTTGTCCAACCGACTTGGACGTGAGGACCTGTATCAGTGGCAAAACCTACACCCAATTCCACTGCATTTTTCTTGCGTGGATAAAGTAACATTTCAATATCGACTAATTTTTCTTCTTCGCGGACATGAGGCTGTAAAAGTACTGAGCTAAACCAGTTGGTAGAAGAAAAATCGTTAGTTAATTCAGATAAATCGCTGACTAAATAAGGCTCGCCCGATTTAATGTTGAGCATATTGTGCAGATAGTCTTCGCGAATTTGGGAATGGTTGAATGTGATGTTGCCGTAATGATAACGAACGCCACTATCAAATAGCATACGCCACCATGCTTCATGAGTTTCTGGGCTGATTTCTAAGCGAGAAATTAGGAATTTTCCGTCAAGATAACCTCGAGCAAGGGCAAGGTTTGAAATGCTACTTTTATAAGTATTGTATTTTTGATGCTCAACTAACTCGCCTTTTTTGGGTAAGTTTTTACGGAGTGCTGTGAAGTTTTCGTCTTCTGCGGCTTCACCTGTAATTTCAACGTCTGTTCCAGCAATTTTGCTTGGCTCACCTGGAGTGACATTAGCAATGAGCAAATCTCGCTGACCTTTGCGTTTTTTCAATTCAAAGGTCACGGAAGAACCATAATAACCAAAGACTCGAAGCCCTTTATCGACGGCATCTGAAACGAGTTGTTTGTAACGATCAGAGCCATCCATCTCACCTTTATCAATGAGTTTGACATTCATGTCAGTGTTGCGAATGGCGCGTTCCCCTTTTATTCCGCGAACCTCAATATCGACGGTTTGTTCGGCGAATGCTGAAAAGCTTATCCATCCAAACAAAAGTACGGTGATTTTTAATGATATTTTTTTCATTCTACTGGCAGCTAAACTATTAATAAAATTTTAAATAGATGCCTTAGTTTACCGATAAAATAACAGGATTACCAATGCAATTGTGAACGATAAAAGAATTTTAGGCGTGATACTATTTACAGTATTAAGATTCAATAATGTGTAACTTCTTTGGATTGTTGAATTTTCTTAATGATGGGCGTTGCTTTGTCGCTCATTAAAAAATCAAATGTGCTTTGTGGCACGAGGGATTTAATGAGACTCCAATTTTTTTGTTGAATAGCTTGACGTACATTAGAGGCACTAATTGCTCGCCCATCTATTGTTTTGCGATTAACAATAATACATTCTATGCCATGCTCAGGCAGTTTTTGCTGCATGGCTTGGTTATAAATTTGTGTGACATGGCTAAAAGGTTCATCTCCCACGTAGCGACGTTGAATGCCAAGTGTTGCGGCAATGCGAGTGAAGATTTGTAAATCAATAGCAACGTGGCTTTGAATAACCGCATCTTCATCCTTTTGAAAATAGCTTGGGAAAGTAGCTTGACTTATAATATAGGAATCACTGTCATGTAAAACGACATTCGATAAATGAGCTATTCCCGCTTGAATTAATTTTTTGCGTACCTCGTAAGGAAAAAAACTGCAATCTTCGCTTAGCATAAAGAGGTGGACTAAATCATTTTCAGCCGCTGCTTTTTCAATAAGATATTGATGTCCTAAAGTAAAAGGATTACAGTTCATGACAAGTGCTGCTATTTTAGGCGATAAACTTTGTGTTTTTTTTACGGCACTTTGTAGTTTGGTGAGATAATGTTGAAAACCATTCCGCTTATTTTCCATAAAAACAATTTGATTTGGGATGCGCACAATCTCTTGAAATCCAAGACTAGAAAAAAACTTTGCCGAACAATATTTGGTATAAAGGAAAAGGTGATTATTACCTTGTTCCATTTGTATATTGATTAAGTGGGTTACGATTTGGTTCATCAACCCTTCACCTTGATGCTCATGAGAAACAGTAAGGCAGCGGAGAGTATTGTTATAGCAGCTGCCAGTGGCGATAATGTTCATTTCATCATCAAACATGGCACAAGTATAATCTAAGTGTCTATCTCGACGAATACCTTCATCAATTAATAGCTGATCAATGGCCGAAAGGCTTGCGGTATCCGTTGGCAAGATTTTTCCAATACTATAGTTCATATGTTTAACCAAAAAGTAACGGGACCATCATTGGTGAGGCTCACTTGCATATCAGTCGCAAATTGTCCGTTGGCAACAGTGATTTTTTCTGCACATTTTTGCGAAAAATAGCCATACAATTCGTTAGCTAACGCAGGTGATGCGCCTTTTGAGAAACTTGGTCGTAAGCCTTTTTGCGTGTCTGCAGCTAAAGTAAATTGTGATACTACAAGCACTTCGCCACCGATTTGCTGCACGTTTAAATTCATTTTGTCATTTTCATCGCTGAAAATACGGTAATTTAAGACTTTCTCAGCGAGTTTATCCGCTTTGGCTTGGTCATCTTCTTTTTCTACGCCCAATAAAACCAATAATCCTTTGCCGATTTGCCCCACAATTTGACCTTCAACTTCCACTTTAGCCTGGGTAACACGCTGAATTAATGCAATCATTTTACTTCCTCTAAATTTGTTTGATTCATTGACCGCTCTTCAGCAAGTACTGCAGCTAATTGTGCGCCGAATAACACCACTGTCCAGCTGATTTGAATCCACAATAACATAATTGGTAGTGTTGCCATGGCGCCATAAATTAATTGATAGGAGGGGAAAGTGGTGATGTACCAAGTAAAAGCTTGTTTCCCTAAGGTAAAGAAAACCGCGGCAATTAATGCGCCTGCTGCGGAGTGTTTGATGCTCACTTTCTTATTTGGCACGACCATATAAATGAGTGTGAAAATAAACCAAGTAGAAAGAAATGGCACAAAGCTGAGGAGTTTTAAGCCAAAAGAAAGCGATTCGGATTGCTCAAACATGGCTTTGACGTAGGAACTTGCGGCAATGCTGGTACCGATTAAAAGTGGACCGAGCGTTAAAATGAGCCAATAAATAGCAAATGAAGTAAAAATTGGGCGATTACTGGTATCTTGCCAAATGCCATTAAGTGTGCGGTCGATAGAGTTAATCAGCATTAATGCCACTAAAATCAAACTCACAATCCCCACGGCGCTCATTCGCTTGGAGTTATAGACGAATTCATCAATATATTGCCCAACAACATCACTTGCGGAAGGGGCAAAATTGGTGAAGATAAATTCTTTCAATGCCCCCGTTACCTCATTAAAGACGGGAAAGGCGGAGAAAATCGAAAACACCACCATAATTAATGGCACGATGGCGAGCATGGTGCTGTAGGTGAGTGAACCGGCAGCTTGCGTTAATTTGTTTTCTTGAGAACGTTGCCAAAATAGGGTGAGAAAAGATGTGAGTGTCATTAGAGTAAATCTCCGCAACAATGTTTAAATTTCTTTCCCGAGCCACAGATACAAGGCTGTTTATTACTCGGAAGTGGAACTGTCGGATCAATAAAATACCAACGGCCCTCGATTTTTACAAAAAGAGAATGTTCGTGATGTACTTGCGGCTGTTCGCTACCTTGAAAATGAGCCTTAAATTCAACCGCACTTTGGGTTTTGGTTAAGGTTTCTGTTTTGACAATATCTAAACCGAGCCATTGTGTTTCATCAGCCCAATCTTGCAGGGCTTTTTCATCTAATAACGGTTGTTGGCTTGGCACAGTAGTTTGCACAATATAAGGAATGTTTTTGAGCACAAACGCTGAATAGCGGGAACGCATGAGTTGTTCCGCTGTTTCTGGAAACATATTGCCTGAATGAAAGCGTCCGCAGCAATTTTCATAAGAAAGCGAAGATTGGCACGGGCAAAGTGCGGTCGTTTTAGCCGACATTTTCGGCCGCCTGCTGTAAATTACGTAATTGTGAGTTAACAGAACGTTTAAACGCTGGTGCTAATTCCTCAATAGCTAAGGCCTCTTCAAACTCTGCCACACTTGAAGGGGCAGAAAGTAGCGTGTTTAAACGACGAATTGTCCATTCGGGATAAGGACGATGTTGCAAAATAAGTTCATCGCCTTGATGAATTTCCCCTTCTTCGATCACGCGAACATACCAACCTGTCCAGCCTGACTGACGGATAACCTCTCTTGTATTCTCATTTTTGGTATTATGAGATAAACGTTCGCAAGGTTTACGTGGTTGAGACACTTCTAAAAGAGTCGAGCCAATTTTGTAACGATCGCCTACGCAAACATTATCTTCATGTAAGCCTGATACCACAAAATTTTCACCATAAATCGCACTGCCGTGGAAATCAAACTTTTCACCAAGTAGCTCGTTTAAAGCAGGGAAAGAGACATCAGACATAAAAAACAAGGCTTTATCGACACCGCCATGATGCGCTTTTAAACCGACATCATTGCCTTCTGCGCCAAGCGTATGCACTTTCACCATGGATACTGGTTTTTTACGAATCGCGCTTTCATATGAGCTGCCATCAGGAAACATTAAAGTTTCTATTTGTCCTGTTTTGATAATAAGAATGTTGGCGTTTGACATCTATTTTTCCCGCTTTTAATTAGTTTTGAGAAATTATACCGTAAAATTACTTAAATTTTGACCGCACTTCGTTTTTTACTTATTATTCCTCTTAAATAAAACCAACAAAACAAAGGAATCTTTATGCAATATTCTCTCGCACGTACCGAACAAGGTCAAACCTTTGGTATTACTGCAAAAATGGCAAACCGTCATGGTCTGATCGCTGGTGCGACAGGGACGGGGAAAACCGTGACATTACGTAAAATGGCAGAAGCGTTCAGTGATGATGGCGTACCGGTTTTTTTAGTCGATGTAAAAGGCGATTTGTCCGGTTTAGTCAAAGCGGGGGTATTTAGTGGCAAAGTGGCAGAACGTATTGAGCAATTTGATTTAGGTGGCGAGAGTTATTTAAATGGCTATCCTGTGTCATTTTGGGATGTATTCGGTGAAACAGGCATCCCACTTCGCACCACGATTTCTGAAATGGGACCATTACTGCTTTCCCGTTTATTGAATTTAAACGCAATCCAAGAAGGCTTATTAAACCTCGTATTCCGTGTGGCAGATGATAAAGGCTTGCTACTCATCGATCTGAAAGACTTGCGAGCAATGCTTAAATTCGTGGCAGAGAACGCCAAATCGTTCCAAGTAGAATATGGCAACGTATCAGCTGCGAGTGTGGGCGCGATTCAACGTGCTTTACTGACCCTTGAAAATGAAGGGGCGACCAATCTTTTTGGTGAGCCGGCATTAAATCTCGAAGATTGGTTACAAACCCGTGATGGCCGTGGTGTGATCAATGTCTTAAATTCTGAAAAATTAATTAATTCCCCAAGAATGTATAGTGCATTCTTACTTTGGTTGATGTCTGAATTATTTGAACAATTACCGGAAGTTGGCGATCCAGAGAAACCAAAATTTGTGATGTTCTTCGATGAAGCGCATTTACTCTTTGATGGCGCACCGAGTGTGTTGGTGGACAAAGTGGAACAAGTGGTTCGCTTGATTCGTTCTAAAGGTGTGGGGATTTATTTTGTGACCCAAAATCCATTAGATTTACCGGATACCGTGTTAGGCCAATTAGGTAACCGTGTTCAACACGCATTACGTGCCTTTACACCACGCGATCAAAAAGCAGTGAAATCTGCGGCAGAAACGTTCCGTTCAAATCCTGCTGTTAATGTGGTTGAAACCATTTCAACTTTAGGTGTGGGCCAAGCATTAATTTCATTCTTAGATGAAAAAGGCATGCCAACGCCGGTTGAAGTGGCGTATGTTTACCCGCCGAAAAGCCAACTAGCACCGATTACTAAAGAAGAGCGTGCAGCGTGGGTGAAAGACGATGAGCTTTATGCCTTCTACAAAGATTACGTGGATAACGAATCCGCTTTCGAAGTATTAAATGCGCAAGCGGATTTAGCGGCAGTACAACAAAAACAAGCCGAGCAAGCGCAGCAAGAGGAAGAAAGCGGTTTATTGGGTAGACTAAGTCGTATGATTTTTGGAACACAAAAACGCGGGGATAAACTTTCTCCGACAGAACAAATGGTGAATAGCGTGGCAAAGTCAGTGGGTCGCAATATTCGTAATGAAGTGACTAAACAAATTATGCGTGGTATCTTAGGGGCATTGAAAAAATAACGATAAGTTGGCCGCACTTTGCGGCAAGAATAATAAAGGAGATGATTATGTCTGATGTATTTCACTTAAACCTGACTAAAGCACAGTTGAAAGGCGCCACATTAGCTATCGTGCCGGGCGATCCTGCACGTAGTGAACGTATTGCTAAAAAACTTGATAATCCTGAGTTTCTTGCAAGTACACGTGAATACACGTCTTGGTTAGGCTATCTAAATGGTCAACCAGTAGTCGTATGTTCAACCGGTATTGGCGGTCCTTCTACGTCTATCTGTGTGGAAGAGCTGGCTCAACTTGGTGTGCGTACATTCTTACGTATCGGCACAACCGGCGCAATTCAACCACATATCAATGTAGGTGATGTTCTTGTTACAACGGGTGCCGTTCGTCTTGATGGTGCAAGCCGTCATTTTGCCCCAATTGAATATCCAGCAGTGGCAAACTTTGAATGTACTACCGCACTTTTCAATGCGGCGAAAGAAAAAGGCATTGAGCCATTTGTAGGAATTACAGCCTCTTCAGATACGTTCTATCCTGGTCAAGAACGTTATGATACTTACAGTGGTAAAGTATATCGTGATTACCAAGGCTTGTTAAAACAATGGCAAGATCTCAACGTAATGAACTACGAGATGGAATCCGCGACATTATTCACCATGTGTAACGCCTTAGGCTTGCGAGCTGGTATGGTAGCAGGTGTGATTGTGAATCGTACACAACAAGAAATTCCAAATGAAGCGACCATGAAAGATACGGAAGACAAAGCAGTATCTGTCGTGGTGGAAGCAGCAAGAAAATTGTTAGCGTAATATGTAAAAGGCGTTTTAATAAAAACGCCTTTATTTTTTCATCATATTAAAATAAGTGAATTCTGCTCGCTTCTGAAAATATTTTTATCTCAATATTCAAATTTTTCTCAAAATGCTACAAAAATGTGATGTACGTCACAAAATACACTTTCCTTTTCCATTAAAATTTTAAACCGTATGTTTACTAGAAAGGATTCATTATGGGCAGTACAACAAATCTTTCATCAAGAATGAATGGTATGAATGGTCATTATTCAACCGAAATTAAAAGTAAATATTTAAAATATCAGCTTCATTCTCTGATCGGTGTTTTTATTGGTTATATGTGTTACTACATAGTCCGTAATAACTTCGTATTATCCACCCCCTATTTAGCAGAAAAACTAGAACTTTCTAAGACGCAAATTGGTTTGCTCACCTCATCTTTACTTATTACGTACGGGTGTAGCAAAGGTGCAATGAGTATCTTGGCAGATAAAGCGAACCCTCGCTACTTTATGGCTTTAGGGCTTCTTCTTTGTATTCTTATTAATATTATGATGGGGTTCTCAACAAGCTTCTATTTATTCGTAGGATTAGTCATTTTATTAGGGGTATTCCAAGGAATGGGGGTCGGTCCTTCAATTATTACCGTTGGGTATTGGTATCCACGTAGTCAGCGTGGGCGAGCAAGTACAACTTGGAATGTATCACATAATTTAGGTGGTGGTATTGTTGCGCCTATTGTAGGTGCTAGTCTTGCTTATTTCGGTTCTGAACAATGGGAAATCTCGACTTATGTTGTACCGAGTATCATTGCCTTAATTGGTGTTTTTCTTGTGTTATTTTTTGTGAAACGCCGTCCAGCTGAGGAAGGACTACCGACTGTTGAGGAAATGTATAACGAAGAAACGGTTAATACAAAATTAAAAGGTCATTTATCTGAAAAACCAGAAAATATGACTGCATTCCAAATTTTTTATCAATTTGTCGTTAAAAATCCTAATTCTTGGTATCTCGTTGGTGTTGATATTTTCACCTATATGGTTCGCTTTGGTATGTTAACTTGGATTCCACTTTATCTTCTTAAAGAAAAAGGTCTTACTAAAACAGATATGGGGGCTGCATTTATGATTTTTGAATGGGCAGCTATTCCATCAACGCTCATTGCTGGGTGGTTAATTGATAAATTTTTCCGTGGAAAAATTATGTATTTACCAATGATTTGTATAACAATTGTTTTCTTCTGTGTATTCGGTTACATGAACTCAGAATCCATTTTTGCCATTATTTTATTCTCTGCAATAGTTGGGTGTTTGGTCTATATTCCTCAATCTATGGTTGCAGTACAAGCAATGGAAGTTATTCCTAGTTTTGCATTAGGCTCAGCAGTAGGGTTACGTGGATTTATGAGTTATATTGTTGGTTCTACATTTGGTACAACATTGTTTGGTTTTGTTGTAGATAAATTTGGTTGGAGTAGTGGATTCTATACTATCATGTGTGGTGCGGTGATGTGTTTTATTTTCTGTTATCTATCTCACCGTGGATTACAAAAAATTCTTAATATGCAATAAATAAAAAAAGGCGTTTTAATTGAAAACGCCTTTTTTATCGAGTCTTAACTATTTGCCCTTGCAAAATCAGCCGCTCCGGCGACTAATTGCTCATCAGGTCGAATCCCAGTGTAGAGCTCAAATTGTTCGACAGCTTGTAGCACAATGACTTCTGCACCAGAAATGGTTTGTTTACCTTGCTGTTGAGCAAATTGGATAAACGGTGTTTCAGCAGGAATCGCTACCACATCAAAAGCGGTTTGAGCTTGTTGAATAAGATTTTCAGGAAAGGCGAGATCAAATTCTTCTTTTCCACCTTTCATCCCAATTGGCGTGACATTGACTAAAATATCTGCCGATTGATTATCTAAAGATGAGATATATTCATAGCCATAAAGTGCGGCTAAATTTTTACCTGTTTTTTCATTTCGAGCAAAAATCTTCAGATGCTCAAATCCACTGTTTTTGAAGGCTGCAACGACGGCTTTAGCCATGCCTCCACTGCCTTGTACAATCACGTGACTCTTTTTATCTAATTGATATTCTTCGATAAGTTTAACAATGGCAATATAGTCGGTGTTGTAAGCGCGAAGAAAACCCTGATTATTCACAATGGTATTTACAGACTGAATGGCTTGTGCAGAAGGGGAGATTTCATCTAAAAATGGCATGCAGCTTTCTTTAAAAGGCATCGAAACCGCACAGCCTCGAATGCGAAGTGCACGAATGCCTTTGATGGCACTTTCAATATCTGTGGTGGTAAAGGCTTTATAAATAAAATTAAGCCCTAATTTTTGATACAGATAGTTATGGAATGTTGTGCCAAAATTGCCTGGTCTGCCAGAAAGAGACATGCAAAGTTGGGTGTCTTTGTTAATCATATCGATTCCTTAAATATTCAAATTTATATCATCATCGATAAAATATTGATTCATTTCAAATGCTGGTTTTGCCTCTTTGTCTTTGCCGACAATACGAGCAGGCACACCTGCTGCAGTGGCGTATTCAGGTACAGATTGAAGTACAACAGAGTTAGCACCAATTTTGGCATATTTGCCCACTTCAATATTGCCGAGAACTTTTGCGCCTGCCCCAATCATTACGCCTTCTCGTACTTTTGGATGGCGATCGCCGGATTCTTTACCTGTACCGCCAAGCGTGACACCTTGTAAGATAGATACATCATTTTCAATTACCGAGGTTTCGCCCACTACAATACCGGTAGCATGGTCAAACATAATGCCGTGCCCAATTTTGGCGGCAGGGTGAATATCCACATCGAAAGCCACTGAAATTTGATTTTGTAAATAAAGTGCGAGTGCTTTTCGATTTTGGTTCCACAAATAATGGGTAATGCGATAGCTTTGAATGGCGTGAAAACCTTTTAAATAAAGCAATGGGGTAGACCACAATTCTACAGCGGGATCGCGGTGGCGCACAGCTTTAATATCACAAGCGGCACAATCAATGATATTGGGCTCAGCTTGATAGGCTTCTTCAATAATTTCACGCAGCGAAATTGCCGGCATGATAGGATTAGCCAGTTTATTCGCTAGCAAATAACTCAAGGCACTGCCAAGATTTTGATGTTTTAAAATAGTGGAATGGAAAAAGCTTGCGAGCATTGGTTCGCATTCTGCTAGTTCTTTTGCCTCTTGGCGAATGTGTTGCCATACTTCTAACGTCATTTTTTCTCCTTATTCGCCTTTTCGTGCACGACCCAATAAGCTCAGTGCCACGTCTTGTGCACTTTTACCACAAAAGAGTATTTGGTAAATTTGTTCTGTAATTGGCATTTCTACGCCTTGTCGTTGTGCTAATAAATAAGTTTCTTTGGTGTTATAAAACCCTTCCACTACTTGACCAATTTCATCCATGGCTTGTTGGCTATCAGTTCCTTTACCAAGCATTAAACCAAATCGACGGTTACGGGATTGGTTATCGGTACAAGTGAGCACTAAATCTCCTAAACCTGACATACCCATAAAGGTTTGTGCATTGGCGCCCATTGCTACGCCCAAGCGAGTAATTTCCGCAATACCACGGGTAATCAATGCGGTTCTCGCATTGGCACCAAATCCCATACCATCCGAAATACCCGCCCCTATCGCAATCACGTTTTTAATGGCACCACCTAATTGAACGCCGATTATATCTTGATTTACATATACCCGAAAATGCTGACTGCAATGAATGCGCGCTTGTAATTCTAAGGCAAACTTTTCATGACGAGAGGCAAGGGTAATCGCCGTTGGCAAACCTTGAGCCAATTCTTTCGCAAAAGTAGGACCTGAAAGCACCGCGGTTGGAATTGCTTTACCTAAGGTTTCTTCTACGACTTCTTGCAGTAATCGGCCGGTGTTGCGTTCTAATCCTTTGGTTGCCCAAATTAAACGATGATCAGGTTTTAAGTGCGGTCGAATTTTTAAGAGAATTTCGCCGAAAGCGTGACTTGGTACCACAATTAAAATGTCTTTCGATTGCTCAAGGGCTGTTTTCAAATCTAATTCTAAATACAAACTTTCAGGAAATTCAATATCAGGCAGAAAGCGACGATTTTGACGTTCCAGTTGCATTTGATGAATATGATCGGGATTGTGCCCCCAAAGATAGGTTGGCGAACCATTACGAGAAAATGAGATAGCGAGTGCTGTTCCATAAGAACCGCAACCAAGAATAGTAATTGGAGATTGGGATGTATTCATTTCAATCACCTTAAAAAAATAAAAGGGCAGACCATATCGCCTGCCCTTATCAAAATTAATGTTGGGTTTCTGGATGTTCTTCTACTTCGGCTGCTGCTTGCTGCTTATTCATGTAATCAATGAACAACGCATCGAAGTTTACTGGAGAAAGGTTTAATGCTGGGAATGTTCCGCGGTTGACTAAGTTAGAAATTAGTTCGCGCGCATAAGGGAAAAGCATATTTGGGCATTGAGATGTTAAGCAGTGCGCCATTTGAACATCTTCTAAACCGCTGATTGTAAATACGCCAGATTGTTTCACTTCACAAATAAACGCCACATCACCAGAATCTTCCATGGTGGTTTCTACGTTAATGTTTAACGTGACTTCGTATAAATCTTCGCCCACTTGAACGGCTTCAGTGCTTAAATCAAAGCCAAGTTTTGGTTTCCATTCTTGGTGGAAAATATGAGGAAGATTTGGTGCTTCAAAAGAAACATCTTTTACATAAATACGTTGAATTTGAAGTACGGCTTCTTGTTGCTCTTCAGAGGCTACTTCAGGTTGTTGATTTTGTTCAGACATAGAGGATCCTTACTTATGTTTTTTTACTAATGGTAAATTTGCACCAGACCAAGCCGTTAAACCGTCTTTTAATACATAGACTTTTTCAAAGCCTTGTTTGGTTAAAAGCGCTGCAGATGTGGAAGAAGAAACACCGTTGATATCCACAATGATAACGGGATTTCCTTTGTAATGTTCAATTTTTCCTACATTTTGATTTTTAATTTCTGTCGGAAGCAAGTTTACACTGTTAATAATATGACCACGTCGGAATTCATCAATAGGACGTAAGTCAATCACAACCGCCTCTTCGTCGTTCATTAAGCGAACGGCTTCTGGATTAGTGATGACGCGATATTTTTGTGTCGCACTTTTAAAAAAGGTGAAAAGTGTCATGAAAAGGACAGCAAACCATGCGATCGTTAAAAAAGTGTGTTTTTGAGCAAATTCAATTGCTTGAGGCATAAATTCTTGCATGTTGTTCTCAACTTAATTTTGATAATGAATAAGAGTTTATCTTCAGATGAAATAAGGTTTTAAGTATAACCGCACTTTAGTTATCTTTCAAAAAAATTATCAAGTAAACGCAAGGTTGACGAAAGCTTATACAATTGGATCAATAAAAATGTGATCAGGATCATAAATATATTATCTTTATGTTTATTCTACTCCTAATTAAGTAGAAAATAGTAGAACTTAGATTGTTAAATGTGGAAGGAGACGCACATGCAATTAAAAAAATTAACCGCACTTATGATGCTTGGATTAGGTTTTTCTGTAGCACAAGCAGCAGAATTACCCAATATTACAATTTTAGCGACGGGCGGTACTATTGCTGGAAGCGGAGAAACCGCCGTTTCTTCTGCTTATAAAGCAGGGCAACTCAATGTTGAAGCGTTAATCGATGCCGTGCCTGAAATTAAGCAACTTGCGAATGTAAAAGGTGAGCAAATTGTGAAAATTGGTTCACAGGACATGAGCGATGATGTGTGGTTAAAATTAGCCAAAGCGATTAATGCACAATGTAAAGATACTGATGGTTTTGTGATTACTCATGGTACCGATACCATGGAAGAAACCGCTTATTTCTTAGATCTTACAGCAAAATGTGAAAAACCAATTGTATTAGTGGGGGCAATGCGTCCAGCGACAGAAAAAAGTGCGGATGGTCCGTTAAACCTTTATAACGCCGTAGTCGTGGCAACAGATAAAAAATCATCGGGTCGTGGTGTGTTAGTGTCGATGAATGGTGAAGTACTAGGTGCGCGCGATGTGACCAAAATGAGCACCACTGCAGTACAAACATTCCACTCACCAAACTATGGTACCTTGGGTTATATCCATAACAGTAAAGTGGATTACGAACGTTCGCCTGAAAGTAAACATACCGTAAATACACCATTTAACGTAGATAAATTAGACAGCTTGCCGAAAGTGGGCATTGTTTATGCTTATTCTAATGCACCAATTGAGCCGTTAAATTCATTATTAGATGCGGGCTACCAAGGTATTGTTTCAGCAGGTGTAGGTAATGGTAACGTGAATGCTGCACACTTAGAACGTTTAGAAAAAGCGGCGAAAGATGGTGTGGTAGTGGTGCGTTCATCTCGTGTGCCAACCGGTTATACAACACGCGATGCTGAAGTAGATGATTCTAAATATGGTTTTGTGGCTTCAGGTACATTGAATCCGCAAAAAGCACGTGTGTTATTACAATTAGCCTTAACACAAACAAAAGATCCAAAAGTGATTCAACAATACTTTGAGGATTTCTAGGAAAGTCATTGAAAGTGCGGTTAGAATTTGAATCAAATTTTAACCGCACTTTCGGATAAAATAGGCTAATCTAAGTAATAAATATAGATAATGCACTAGTTTGTTGTTAATATATGTTCTGGAATTATTTTAAAAATTAATATGGAGAAAATATTATGATTTGGGCTCAACTTTTAGTCGTCCTACTCTTTATTTACCTAGGGGCTAGATTAGGCGGTATTGGTATCGGTTTCATGGGTGGTATGGGTGTTGTGGCACTTTCACTGCTTGGCTTAAAACCAGGTGCCATTCCGTTTGATGTCATTTCAGTTATCATGTCTGTAATCATGGCGATTGCGGCAATGCAAGTTGCGGGTGGTATGGATTTCTTAGTAAAAGTAGCTGAAAAAATTCTACGTAAAAATCCAAAATACATTACCTTCCTTGCGCCAACTGTAACTTACTTTATGACTGTACTTGCAGGTACTGGCCACACAGCATTCTCAACACTTCCAGTAATTGCTGAAGTGGCAAAAGAACAAGGAATTCGTCCTTCACGTCCACTTTCTATTGCGGTTATCGCTTCACAAATTGCGATTACAGCGTCTCCAATTTCTGCTGCGGTGGTATTCCTTTCTGCTGAATTAGAGAAAAACTTTGGTTTAAGTTACTTACAATTATTAGGTATTTGGATTCCAACTACTTATGCGGCTTGTATGATTACTGCGGTGATTTGTAACTTCCTTGGTAAAGATTTGAAAGATGATGAAGTTTACCAAGATCGTCTAGCAAAAGGCTTAATCACTATGCGTGGTGAAATGCAAATTGAGATCAAACCTTATGCAAAACGTTCTGTCGCAATTTTCCTTATCGCGATTTTAGTGGTCATGCTTTATGCAACTGCAATCAGTAAAACAGTTGGTTTAATTCAAAACCCAATTCTTTCTCGTGATAACGCGATTATCTCTTTCATGCTTGCGACTGCAGCGATTATTACTATGGCATGTAAAGTGGACACTGCAAACATTACCAATGCAGCAACCTTCAAATCAGGCATGTCAGCAGTAATTTGTGTGCTTGGTGTGGCATGGTTAGGTAATACTTTTGTTGAAGGTCATATCGATCAAATTAAAGCAGTATCAGCTGAGTTCTTACAACAATACCCTTGGAGTTTAGCGGTTATCTTGTTCTTCGCAAGTACCTTACTTTACTCACAAGCTGCAACTGCAAAAGCGTTATATCCAACTGCAATTTTATTAGGTGTTTCTCCGGAAGCCGCAATTGCAGCATTTGCCGCAGTATCAGCCCTATTCATCCTTCCTACTTACCCAACCTTAATTGCGGCAGTAGAAATGGATGACACTGGTTCAACCCGTATCGGTAAATATGTATTCAACCACCCATTCTTAATTCCTGGTGTGATTGCAATTAGCTTATCTGTATTATTCGGCTTCTTAATGGCGGGTGCAGTTTTATAATCCTCCATTAAGCTAAAATAAATGAAAACCATCTTGTCTTCGGATAAGATGGTTTTTTAATGGGGAACTTCTTCTTGTTGTGATACTCTAAAAGGCAACCTATTTTTATATATAAGGAAAACCAATGAAGTTATTTAAAATCCTTTTTGCTGCATTAATTGCTTATGTGCCAACAGTATGGTCTGCGGTGGATTATAATATTAAATACAGTTCGAATTATTTAATGCCGGCGTATGTGCATTTTAAAGCTGATGGTTCACAGTATTCAGTCAATGCGAAAATTAATATTCCGTTGTACAACATTGTGTTTACTTCTCGCGGTTCGCAAACCCCGAGCCAATTTAAAATGGTGAATTATCAAGATGTGCGTAATGGTAAAACGTATGCCATTTCTAAAATTTCGCCAACAACCATTGAATACGGTAAAGTGAAAAATGGGTTAGAAACCGAGCCGTTAAAATTACCAACTTTTGATTTATTCACCATGGCATTTCAGTTGAGTTATTACGATAAATTGCCAACCAGTTTCCAAATTACAAATGGTAAAAAACTTTACCCAATGGAAAATGTGAATGTGAAGAAAGTGGAAAAACAGATCCAATATAACAAGCAAACAGTCACGGAAATCACCTATTCATTTAAAACTGGTAACAAAGATATCATGGTGAAGAAATTCTCAGGTGAGCAATTTCCACGTTACATTAAATACAGCCGAGATGGTGATGATTATGAGTTAGAGTTTGATGAGTTTGTCAAATAGCATCAGATGAGAAAAAGAAGCCACGCAATTGCGTGGCTTTTTATTTTATTGCTTATTGCGCATACATAAATACTTGAACAAGGAGAAGTATCGATGAAATAGCAAATTGACAGCCTACGATTGGCATGACAAATTTCAACCATTTATTAAATGGAATACCAAGCATTTGTAATGTGACAAGAACTAATCCTGTTGGGGCGAGGAATAACATAATATATTGCCCCCAGTTGTAAGCTGATACCACGATGTCTCTTGGAATGCCGACAGTATCAGCCAGTGGAGCCATGATTGGCATAGCGAGTACGGCAAGACCTGAAGATGAAGGTACAACTAACCCTAAGAAAATGAAGACCAAGAGCTGACCGATAATAAAGACGCCGCCATTCATTCCTCCGACAATATGTGTCATATAATCGAGAATCGTGTCAGAAATCATCCCTTGTTCCAGAATGATATTGACTGCTCGAGCGAGTCCGATAATCAATGCGACGCCGACTAATTCAGAAGCACCATGAGTAAAGCCATTTACGACATCTTTTTCAGGTAATCCACTGATAAACATAATAATGATGGTAATGGCTAGGAAGGAAGCGGCCATTTGAGGGAACCACCAGCCCCCAAACATCACCCCCCATACCATGAGAGGAAAGGCGGCGCTAAATAGAATCAGAATCAGTTTTCTTCTAAAGGTAAATTCAACGGTTGCATTGGGATCGATATCTTTCATATAGAGATCATAGAAAGCTTGGCGATCGTCATACGTATAAGAAAATTCAGGATTGGCACGCAGTTTTTTACAATACCAATACATGTAAGCTATCACACAGGCTCCACCAAGAATCAGACCCAGTGTACGAAATCCCATCCCTTCAGTGAATGGAATCCCTGCCGCATTTGAGGCAATGACAACGGAGAATGGATTAATTGTAGAGAAGGCTGTGCCCATTGAGGCCGCAAGGAATATGGCGCCAACACAGACAATTGAATCATAGCCTAAGGCTAAAAAGACGGGAACAAGAATCGGGTAGAAGGCTACCGCTTCTTCCTCAATACCACAAGCTGTACCGCCTAACAGCATTAACACACAGACAGCAAAGACAACAGAGAATTCATTTCCTTTCGTTTTCTTGGTGAGAGACATTAAGCCTGCATTGAATGCCCCTGTTTTGTTTATGACACCAATCATCCCTCCAAGTATGAAGATAAAAATCATAATATCCGCGACTTCAATGGTGCCATCCACCATAGCGTGAATCATATCAGTAATGCCTTTTTCGTGTTGTTCAATGCGCTGATAGGTATCGGGAATAGCAATAGGCTTTTTGATAATGCCGTTGGTGAAATGAGAAAGTTGAATTTTGATATTGAGTTGATTCAGGGTTTGTTCTGTTGCTGGATAGCTTTGATCGGGAATTCCGTGGGTTTTGACAATAAAATGATTTTCGGTGCTGTCGTAGGAAAGTTTAGAGTAGGATCCTGAGGGAATAAGCCAAGTTAGGCCAATAGCAATAAGAAGAATAATAAAGAGGATGCTAAATGCGGAAGGGAACTTCATCTTTTTCTTTGATGTTTCCATTATGGAGAACTCCTTGTGTTCGGATTAGTGGATAAGCCGAGCGCGTATTCTACATAAAAAGAACCTCAAAGCAAAGAGTGGCTTTTTATAAAAAAACAATAATATCAGGGTAAGCAATCGTTTACCTAGAGCAGGCTAGGTTGTAATTAAATCTGGCTTAAGTCTATTTTATTTAGGAAAATTGAGTAATTTTTTCACTCAAATCATCTAACATTTCATAACGTTTTCGGTACATAGAGCGTTTTTTGCTAGCGATTTCTTCCAGCGGTTTGCGGATACTTTCAAGTGGTAATTGCCAATATTGACCCTTTAATTGCCCTTGGTTTTCCTGCCAGAATTCATCGTAATTGAATAGGATTTTACTGCGAGCAGATAGGCGGTATTTACCTTGTGAAGTGTGAGGAATACCGATTAAGTCACATTGCCATTTTTCGGCTAACAAGCGGAAAACATTCATCAACATAAACATCGGGCGAACACCGTGTAATTCTTTTGTGGCTTGTTTTACGGCTTCTTGCGCTTCTTCATAAGAAGGGCCTTGAATTGAGGCAATAAGTAACTTATTTGGCTTTAAGAAGGTGAAAGAAGCATCATAAATGCTACGCCCATCATTGTCTTTTAAGTTAATGGAAAAATAACCTTCGAAAGGGTCAATCTGATTGATATTGAAATAAATACCAAGTTGCCCCGTTAATTGTGCCAATAAAAGGGATTTTTCTTGGAGTAGTTTTTTACAAAATTCTACGCTCATTTTTTCTTCAAGCATTAACAGATTATTGGTAATGGCATTGAGTCGATCAGTTGCAGAAAAACGTTTGTCACAATAGGTGGCGAGTAATGCATTAAAACGATACGGATTTTGTTGAAAAAGTGGAATCCAGGTTTGGTTAGTATTTAAGAAATCAACCAGTGCATCACATTGTTTTTTAAATAAAAATTTTCGTCCGTAATAACGGGCTTTATCCCTTAATTGTTTTTTTAATGGATGATTACAAGAATCGGGCAGTAATTCTTGAAAGGTCGCGAAAGTAATAGTTTGTTTTGCTGTCATAATGGATAAAGTGCGGTTATTTTTTCAAACGTTTTTATTAGGTAAAATCATACTGATTTTTGACCGCACTTATTGTACCTGTATTCCATGGTTTTTCCAATTAAGCATCAATAAAGGTGGTTCTTTACTTGCCTATTTTTCGATTTCTCCTTAATATGCCAAATCCTACCTTGAATTTATGCAACTCATCCCCATATTCAATGAAATTATAGAATTGATGTAAGAGAGATAACTATGAACGCCAAAAGAACTCAACAACGTACACTTCCTGTATTGCCATTACGGGATGTCGTCGTTTTCCCTTATATGGTGATGCCACTTTTTGTTGGGCGCGCAAAATCGATTAGTGCCCTTGATGAAGCCATGAATGAGGGCAAACAATTATTATTGGTGTCACAAAAGCAAGCGGATTTAGAAGAACCTACCGTTGATGATGTATTCGATGTCGGGACGATTGCCAATATTATTCAATTATTAAAATTGCCAGACGGCACAGTGAAAGTGTTGGTGGAAGGGCAACAACGCGCGAAAATCAATCAATTAAATGATGGTGAAGATCATTTTTCTGCGGAAGTCACGCCGATTGAAACCACGTTTGGCGATGAAAAAGAATTAGATGTGGTGAAAGCAGCCGTTTTAAATGAATTTGAAAGCTATCTGCAACTTAATAAAAAAATCCCTGCAGATGTTTTAGGTGCGCTTCAACGCATTGATGATGCCGATCGTTTAGCAGATACCATGGCTGCGCATATTCCAGTGACCGTTCGCCATAAACAAAGCGTGTTAGAACTGGCAGATGTGCAAGAGCGTTTGGAATACTTGCTCGGCATGATGGAATCTGAAGCGGATATTCTTCAAGTTGAAAAACGTATCCGTGGCCGTGTGAAAAAACAAATGGAGAAAAGCCAGCGTAACTATTATCTTAGCGAACAAATTAAAGCGATTCGCAAAGAAATGGACGAAGGCGAAAGCGAAGATACCATTGATGAAGTTGAGCAACTTCGTCAAAAGGTTGAAGCGGCAGGTATGCCAGCCGATGTGCGTGATAAAGTAGAAAGTGAGTTGCAAAAACTCAAAATGATGTCAGCGATGTCGGCTGAAGCGACAGTGGTGAGAAGCTATGTTGAGTGGATGCTTCAAGTGCCATGGCATAAACGTACCAAAGTGAAGAAAGATATCGCAAAAGCTCAACAGGTTTTAGATGCGGATCACTACGGTTTAGAACGAGTGAAAGAACGCATTTTAGAGTACCTTGCGGTACAAGCTCGCTTGAACAAAATCAAAGGTCCAATCCTTTGCTTAGTGGGGCCACCAGGGGTAGGTAAAACCTCACTGGGTCAATCTATTGCCAATGCAACAGGTCGTAAATATGTGCGTATGGCATTAGGCGGGGTACGTGATGAGGCGGAAATCCGTGGTCACCGTAAAACCTATATTGGTGCATTGCCGGGTAAATTGATTCAAAAAATGGCAAAAGTTGGTGTGAAAAACCCGCTCTTCTTGCTTGATGAAATCGATAAAATGTCTTCGGATATGCGTGGAGACCCCGCATCAGCCTTGTTAGAAGTGCTTGATCCAGAACAAAATACCACCTTCAACGATCACTATCTTGAAGTAGACTACGATTTGTCTGATGTGATGTTTGTGGCAACCTCAAACTCCATGAATATTCCGGGGCCATTGTTAGATCGTATGGAAGTCATTCGTCTTTCTGGTTATACCGAAGATGAAAAACTGAATATTGCGATGCGTCATTTGTTACAAAAACAAATTGAACGTAATGGACTGAAAAAAGGTGAATTAACCATCGAAGAAAATGCCATTTTAGATATTATCCGTTATTACACCCGTGAAGCCGGTGTGCGTGGATTAGAGCGTGAGATTTCTAAAATCTGTCGTAAAGCAGTGAAGAATTTATTGGTCAATCCAAAAGTGAAATCCATTACCGTTAATTCAGACAACTTGCATGACTATCTTGGTGTGAAACGTTTTGAATTTGGTAAAGCGGATACCCAAAACCGTGTGGGCGAAGTAACAGGCCTTGCGTGGACTGAAGTGGGCGGTGACTTATTAACCATTGAAACTGCTTCAGTAGTAGGTAAAGGCAAGTTGACCTTTACTGGTTCATTAGGCGATGTGATGAAAGAATCTATCCAAGCGGCGATGACCGTAGTCCGTGCACGTGCTGAAAAATTGGGTATTAATTCTGAATTCCATGAAAAACGTGATATTCACATTCACGTACCAGATGGTGCGACACCGAAAGATGGTCCAAGTGCAGGTATCGCAATGTGTACCGCATTAGTTTCTTGCTTAACGGGTAACCCAGTGCGTGCCGATGTCGCGATGACTGGTGAAATCAGCCTACGCGGTAAAGTATTACCAATCGGTGGATTGAAAGAAAAATTATTGGCGGCACATCGTGGTGGCATTAAAACCGTATTAATTCCAAAAGATAATGTGAAAGATTTGGAAGAAATTCCAGATAACGTGAAAGAAAATCTTGCGATTCATGCGGTAGAAACCATTGATGAAGTGTTAGGCTTAGCGTTAGAAAATCCACCGGAAGGCATTGAATTCGTGAAAGTGGAAACGAAAGCGAAAGCACCACGCCGTAAAGCTGCGACTAAAACAGCAAGAGCGGTCAATTAATGACTTATTTTTTAGGGCTTGTGAAAACAAGCCCTTTTGACTTTTAATTATGCAAAAATTTCCCCCTCTTTCCCTTTATGTGCATATTCCCTGGTGTGTACAGAAATGTCCTTATTGTGATTTCAATTCGCATGCACAGAAAGGCACAATTCCTGAACAAGAATATGTGCAACATCTGATAGCCGATCTTGAGGCAGACTTAGAGAAATATCAGGCGAGTATTCAACATCGTTCACTTCATTCCATTTTTATTGGTGGTGGCACGCCAAGTTTATTTTCAGCGGAAAGTATCAAGTTGTTATTGGCAGAAATTCAACGTCGCATTCCTTTTTCAGAGAATATTGAAATTACTATGGAAGCCAATCCAGGCACTGTCGAAGCAGAGCGTTTTAAAGGCTATGTGGATGCGGGTGTAACACGTATTTCCATGGGTATCCAAAGTTTTAATGACGATAAATTACAACGTTTAGGGCGAATTCATAATGCGGCGGAAGCCAAAAGTGCGGTCAGTTTGGCGAGAGTTTCGGGCTTGAAAAGTTTCAATCTGGATTTAATGCACGGCTTACCAAATCAAACACTTGAGGAAGCGCTAGATGATTTGCGACAAGCCATTGAGCTTGCTCCACCACACCTTTCTTGGTATCAACTCACCATTGAACCCAATACCATGTTTGCTTATCGTCCGCCTACATTGCCGGATGATGATGAGCTTTGGGATATTTTTGAGCAAGGCCACCAGCTTTTAACCGAAGCGGGTTATCAACAATATGAAACATCTGCTTATGCGAAGCCGGGTTTCCAATGTCAGCATAATTCGAATTATTGGCGATTCGGAGATTATTTGGCGATAGGCTGTGGTGCACATGGAAAACTCACTTTCCCAGATGGAAAAATTTTACGTTTTTCTAAAACGAAACATCCAAAAGGCTATTTGCGTGGTGAGTACCTTTATGAAGAAAAAAACGTGGAAAAAAATGACCGCGCTTTTGAATTTTTCATGAATCGTTTTCGTTTATTGGAAGCCGTACCAAAACAAGAATTTGAACATTACACAGAGCTTTCGCAAAGTGCGGTCAAAAATCAAATTGATTTGGCCATTCAACAGAATTATATCGTGGAAACCCTGGATTCTTGGCAAATCACCGAACATGGGAAATTGTTTTTAAACGAGCTGTTAGCGCTTTTTTTAGATGAATAAAATTTTTTCATCAAGACAAATAAATTTTTACACTTGTTTATTTAATAGGGTCGTATTAAAGTAAAGCAAACGTTTACGTCATTATTTAAAATTTAAAAGGGACAGAGAAATGGATCAATTAGAAATGAAAAAATTAGCGGCACGCGCAGCGTTAAAATACGTTAAACCCGATACCATTGTTGGTGTAGGAAGTGGTTCAACAGTGAATTGTTTTATTGAGGCTTTAGGCGAATTAAAAGATCAAATTCAAGGTGCGGTAGCGGCATCTAAAGCTTCAGAAGAGTTATTACGTAAGCAAGGTATTGAAGTATTTAGTGCTAACGATGTATCGAGTTTAGATATTTATGTGGATGGCGCAGATGAAATCAACCCACAAAAAATGATGATCAAAGGTGGCGGTGCGGCATTGACTCGCGAAAAAATTGTGGCTGCTTTAGCGAAAAAATTTATTTGTATCGTTGATTCTAGTAAACAAGTGGATGTGTTAGGTAGCACATTCCCATTGCCAGTAGAAGTGATTCCAATGGCACGTTCACAAGTTGGCCGTAAATTAGTTTCTCTTGGTGGCGCCCCAGAATATCGTGAAGGCGTGGTGACTGATAACGGCAACGTGATTTTAGATGTACATAACTTCGCTATTTTAAATCCAGTGGAAATGGAAAAAGCATTGAATAATGTAGCCGGTGTGGTAACAAATGGTATTTTTGCCTTACGTGGGGCAGATATTGTGATTGTAGGTACACCAGAAGGTGCAAAAGTCATCGATTAATAAAAATAAGGAAGTTAACATGACAAACAAAGTGTCACTCGACAAATCAAAAATTAAATTTGTGCTATTAGAAGGTGTGCACCAAAGTGCGTTAGATACCTTACATGCGGCTGGCTACACCAACATCGACTTTTACAAAAAAGCCTTAGATGGTGATGAGCTAAAAGAAGCAATTAAAGATGCGCATTTTATTGGTTTACGTTCTCGTACTCATTTGACTGAGGAAATGATTGAAGTTGCGCCGAAACTCATTGCCATTGGCTGTTTCTGTATCGGAACTAACCAAGTGGATCTTAATGCAGCCAAAATGCGTGGGATTCCGGTATTTAATGCTCCGTTCTCCAATACACGTTCTGTAGCTGAATTAGTGTTGGGTGAAATTTTGCTTTTAATGCGTAATATTCCTCAAGCAAATGCGGATGTGCATCGTGGTTTATGGAATAAATCGGCGGTGGGCTCTCATGAAGTGCGTGGTAAAAAACTCGGTATTGTGGGTTACGGCCATATCGGTTCGCAATTAAGTATTATTGCGGAATCTCTAGGGATGGAGGTGTATTTCTACGATATCGAAAATAAATTACCATTGGGTAATGCTAAACAATTGCACACACTTGAAGAGTTATTGGGTTCTTGTGATGTGATCTCACTTCATGTACCTGATTTACCTTCAACCCGTAATTTAATGAGTGCTGAACGTATTGCACAATTAAAACAAGATTCGATTTTAATCAATGCAGCACGTGGTACGGTAGTAGATATTGATGCTTTAGCAGCAGCAATTGAGCGAGGTAAAGTTCGTGGGGCAGCAGTTGACGTATTCCCTGTTGAACCTGCTTCAATCAATGAAGAGTTTATTTCTCCATTACGTAAATTCGATAATGTGATTTTAACCCCGCATATCGGTGGTTCAACCGCGGAAGCACAAGAAAACATTGGTTTTGAAGTCGCGGGTAAATTTGTGAAATATTCTGATAATGGTTCAACCCTTTCTTCTGTAAATTTCCCAGAGGTTTCTTTACCAGAGCACGCCAGTGCAAAACGTTTACTTCACATTCACGAAAACCGCCCAGGTGTATTAAACAAACTGAACCAAATTTTCGTCGAAGCCAATATCAATATTGCAGCACAATATCTGCAAACCGATCCGAAAATTGGTTATGTTGTGGTAGATGTTGAAACAGATGATGCATCACCATTGTTAGCCAAACTCCGTGAGATTGAAGGCACAATTAAAGCACGTGTGTTGTATTAATATGAAAAATTAAGCAAAAATTGACCGCACTTTGTGCGGGATACAAAGCAAAATGGGCAAAGTAAGTTATTTTACTTTGCCCATTTTTATTAACTAGTTGCAGCTTACATTTATTTGATCATCGCCTTAAATAGATTACGGCGATCAGCATTAAATGTCGGCTGTGCGGTTGGTATGGATAACACCATACGCAAACAATCCTGTGTGAGTTGAATCGCTTGTTCGTTAGTTAGATTCGGGTCGAGAGGTGAATGTAAGGAACAGCTTAAATATTGCGGTACATTTTCAAGGCTACTAACGGTGAAAGTGAGTGCTTTGTACGGCAGTTGTACAGTGAGTTTATCGCCTAATTCACGTGGTTCCCATTGTTGTTGAGGACCCGGTAGAATCACTACGCTCATCATCCATGGGGTTAATACTGTGCCGATCCATTGATCTTCAAATAAAACAAATTTAGGGCAGAAACATTCGATGCCTTTATGAAAGAAAGGGAGATCTTGCATTTCAGGTACAATGTTTTGCATTTCGGCAAGAAAAATCTCCGTTGGATTTTCTTCAAAGCCAGAAACAGAGTTTAAAAGTGCGGTCGAATTTTCAGGTGTTTTTTCGTGTCGATACATGATTTATTTTTCAATATTAATAAGATTAAAGAATTCTGGAGAAACCTTAAAGAAAATTCCCCTCTTTCGTAAAGAGGGGTTAGGGGAGATTTAACTCTAGTCTCGATTAATTAAGCCAAATCTCCCCCGGTCCCTCTTTTCTAAAGAGGGGAATCTAGATTCAAACCGTATTCCTTAATGACTTGATTTAACGTTTCAAAAACCTTTGGCAACACGTTTTGTATTGTTTCCGTCAAACCAATTCCAGATTCTAGTGATTCTGGTTGGATGCCGATAAGGCAAAGGTGTTTGGGGAATTCATCCGTCAATTTCATCGCAGAAAGTACATCACAAATGCCGAGTTGGTGTGGCGAAATTTTACGAGAGAAAAAGGTAGGCACCTGCTCGTCATGCAACACGATAATCTCACCTGGTTGTTTGTTAGCAAGCACAGCATCAACAATAATCAAATGCTCGCGATTTGCCATCGCATCCAGTAATTCCATGCCACAAGTACCACCATCGATGATGTCAAAGTGCGGTTGAATTTCAGGGCGTTTTTCAAGCTCCTGCACCACGCGCACACCGACACCTTCATCACTTAACAAAATATTGCCAACGCCTAGAATTAACGGCTTCATTACAACACCTTCACTTCAGTCACTTCACCGTTTTCGGTATTAACTACGTGCACGGCACAAGACATACAAGGGTCGAAAGAGTGAATGGTTCTGACTACTTCTAATGGTTTAGTCGGATCAGCAACCGGTGTACCAATAATGGAAAGCTCATAAGGGCCCATTTGGTCTTGTTCGTTACGTGGACCTGCATTCCATGTAGATGGTACAACGGCTTGATAGTTTTCAATGCGACCGTCTTTGATGACAACCCAGTGAGAAAGCATGCCACGTGGTACTTCACCGAAACCAACACCACGGAATTCACCGCTTGCTGGGATATTAGTTTTAATATACGCCGTCATATCACCTTTAGCGATATTATCAATGAGCATTTGCCATTGAGCACTTAAAATATCGTTGAGCGCACAGCAATGTACGGTACGACCGATAATACGTCCAAGGGTAGAATGTAATTGATCGGTAGTTAACGTGTTACCAGTCAATTTTTCATAAATGCCTTTTAATTCGTTGAAATGGGTAACGGTTGGTTTGTCATTCGCTGCCAAGCCGCAAATTAAATAGGCGAGAGGACCTACCTCAACGATTTTTCCGTAGAAGGTTGGGGCTTTTACCCAAGAATATTTACCGTCATCCTGCCATCCAGTGTATTTAGGACGAGTTAAACCAGCCCACGGTTCTAATGGTTCATCATCTTCGTACCAAGCGTGTTTACCGCTCTCTTTGATTCCTTTTACAACGAACTCATCTTTTTGTTGGTCGATAGGACGGAAAGTGGATAAATCGCCGTTTTCGATATAACCACCTTTTAACATGAATTTAGAGTTATCTGCATCAATTGGGTATTCTGGTACAGATAAGTAGTTGCCAGATGTTTTGCCTAAGCTTAACCATTCAGGATAGTAAGCCGCAAATACTGCTGCATCTACTTTATACACTTGGTTAATGAAGTCAGTTAAGCGATCGATACAAGCTTTCACGAACATGAGACGTTCTTGGTTTAGTACCGCTTGGGAATCTAAGTTAATTGGGTTTGCTACACCACCAATCGCCAAGTTTTGAATGTGTGGTGTTTTACTACCGAGTAATGCGACTACACGGTTAGCATCACGTTGACATTCAAGGGCTTGCAAATAGTGCGCGACGGCAATGAGGTTGACTTCTGGTGGAAGTTTCATTGCAGCGTGACCGAAGTAACCGTTAGCGAAAATACCAAGTTGTCCACTATCCACTAATGCTTGAATTTTTTTCTGTACATTGCGGAATTCGTTAGCACTGTTTAATGACCATGTAGAGACACCTTTTAGCATATCTGCTGCTTTTTCAGGATCAGCTTGTAGCGCAGCGGTGATATCCACCCAGTCCATCGCAGAGAGTTGATAGAAGTGCACGATATGGTCATGGATACTATGTGCAGCAAGAATCATGTTACGAATGTACTGTGCATTGACGGGAACTTTTGCACCAATAGCATCTTCTACGGCACGTACGCTGATAATCGCGTGTACTGTGGTACATACGCCACAGATACGTTGCATAATCATCCATGCATCACGTGGGTCGGCACCTTTTACGATATTTTCCATACCACGCCACATGGTTCCTGAGGACCAAGCATTGGTGACGACACCATTTTCAATTTCGCAATCAATACGTAAATGACCCTCAATACGGGTAATTGGGTCAATTGAGATACGTTTTTTTTCTGACATTATTCTGCTCCGCTAACTTTTTTGCTGAATGCCGCTTTTTCGGCAATAATTTTTTCTGAGTCTTCGGTATGTTTTTCTTTAAATACCGGTAATACAGGGAATAAACGAATGATTAAAATATAGGCACATACTTCAATAGAAACGAAGCCGATTGAAATAAGCAATTCTTCCGCAGATGGGAAATATTGATAGCCGTTGCCCGGATTATACATGATAAGCGAGTAGTTCATCCGCCATAATGCTGCACCGAGTAACATGCTTAATGCCGAAATAAATAACCAACGGGAATCTGATTTTTTCTCCCCAAGGAAGAGGGTAAGTAACGGTAATACCATCAACCAGACTTCCATCCAGAACATCCATGCTTCAAATTGAGTTAATTTATCGAAACCTACAACCATTTGCAGTTTGTCGTGATAAATCAACTCACCAAAACGCACCGCTAAGAAACAGAAAATTAATCCTGCGGTAACGCGTGCCAATTGAGTAAATAAATGGCGTTCATCTGGTGTTTTTCCTGCAAGACCCGCTTTAACTAAAGAACCCTCAAAAATCACAATAGAGAAGCCCATAATGAAAGCTGTCAGCAAGGAGAGAATTGGTAGCGCTTCATAGCTTTGCCATACCGGATGGACTTTATGACCCGCTACAATCATCAAGGAACCCATTGAGGATTGGTGCATCATTGGTAACAAGGCACCCAAGGCAATAATGAAAAACATGATTTTATTCAGTTTATTAAACCATTTTTTCAAGCCGAAGAAACCAAGCCATACAGGGGCAAATTCTAGGGTTACCACGATGATGTACACCGTCATACAAAATGCCGTTTCAAATAGAACTGAATTCGTGTTGAACTGCCCTGGAATATAGAAATATGGTAAATGCCAATAACGCCCCATATCAATGGTGATAGATAAACCACCAAGGGAATAGCCGAATAAACTTGCAAGCAATGCTGGGCGAACAAGGGCGTGATATTTCCCTTTATTGAAAATGTACACGGTCCAAGCGAGCGCCCAACCGCCACAGGCAAATCCTGTACCGACAAGTAAGTCAAAGGCAATCCATAAACCCCAAGGATAACCGCCATTAAGTGCGGTCACGGAACCAATACCAAACACTAAACGTTTTAAAATTAATAAAATGCAAAGCACGGCAAGTGGTGCAAAAAAGAGAATTGCGGCAGAAACAAGGCGACCGCCTACTGGACGTGGATTACTCATGATGCTCATCCTCCGCTTCTTCGATTTCCTTGCGTGCCTGACGCATGGCTTCTTTTTGTGCTGCAATACGCTCAGCGATTTTATCGCCATGCATATTTTTGTAAGTCATAAAGGTTAGACCCGCAAGTGCCACTAACGGTAAGGCTAAACCGCGATACAAGAAGTGTTGTAAATGCGCGGCACGAGAACCCGTTGCAACTTCATCTAAGTCTGGTAAACCAAGATTAGCAAAAGGTACACCACTTAAGGCGAGCACCTGTGTACCACCACCTTCTTTTTCACCGTAGATGTGATATTGATATGCCGGTACGGTAGCACGGTATTTATCTGTACTATTGACGTGTTGACGTGGGTAATCATATTCAGTACCACGTAATAAGCTTAAACGACGTTTAGCTTCAGCCAATAATTCTTCACGTGTACCAAAAATAATGGCACCAGTTGGGCAAACATGACAACAACCAGGTAATTCGCCTTTATCTAAGCGTTCAACACCTTTTTGGTTACAGAGTTCACATTTGCTGATTTCACCGAATGGATTGTCATAGTCGTATTTTGGCACATCAAAAGGACAGCCGACCATGCAATAACGGCAACCAGTACAGATATCGGGATCATATTTTACGATACCGGTTTTTGGATCTTTGGTAAGGGCTTGAACCGGGCAAACCGCAACACAGTTAGGATCAACGCAATGCATACATTGTTTTTTCACGTAAGCATAGCCGTTTTTTGTTTTATCTTTATTTGTGCCGTCACCATCACTCCATACTTGAATCACGTTACGAGTAAATGGAGTGAGTTTGTCGTTATTTGACCAAGTTTGATCACCTTTTGGATTCACAGGTGTGTGGTTTACGTTTTGACATTCAGCTACACATGCTTGACAACCTACGCAAAGGGTAGAGTCGTAAAGCATTCCTAGTGCGCCAGGAATGGGCTCAACCGTTTCCGTTGCCTGCACACTCGACACAGGCAAGGAGGAAGCGATTCCGCCAAGCATACCAGCTTTTAGAAATTTTCGTCTATCCATCTTATTTACCTGCATGTTCTTCTTTCTCGGCAGCTTTAGCTTCAGAACGAGCTTTATGTTGAGCGCTTAATTCGCGTAAGGTCACAACACTCACGCCGGCTAGGATTGCTGCTGCACCACCTAATAAACCAATAGCGGTCATAGTTGCACCTGAACCTTCGGTATTATTCACATCTGGTTTTTCAACGCGCGGTGTTGGGTTTTCTACGCCTGCTAATTGGAAAATACCTTTGGTAAAGCCGACACCTTTTTCGTTACAACCATAGCAAGGGTGTCCGATACCGACTGGCCAGTTATTACCGCCGACATCACAGAATTCTAAAGTAGAGCAGTTACCGTAAGTTTCTGGTCCTTTACAACCGAGATGATATAAACACCAACCGTTGCGGTGACCATAATCGCCGTATTCTTTAGCGAAGCGACCTGCATCAAAGTGTGGACGACGATAGCAGTTTTCGTGAATTAAGCGATCGTAAGCGAATAATGGACGATTTAATTTGTCCATTGCGGGTAGTTTCTTATAAGTAAGAATATAAGCGACAGTTGCAAGGAAGTTGTGTGGATTGGGTGGGCAGCCTGGAATATTAATCACTGGTGTGCCTTTTGGTAATACTTCAGATAGGCTGCTTGCGCCAGTTGGATTGCCACCGCTAGAAGGTACGCCACCCCATGCCGCACAAGAACCGATTGCAATAATTGCGGCAGCCCCTTTAGCTGCTTCTTGGATGTGTTCTACAATCGGTTTGCCTGCTACCATACAATAGACACCGCCGTCTTTTACCGGAATAGATCCATCTACGACTAAAACATATTTTCCATAATACTGTTTAATTGCATTGTGTTTGTTATCTTCAGCTTGTTCCCCAAAGGCTGCAGAAAGAGTTTCGTGGTATTCTAAGGAAATCATTTCCAATACCAAGTTTTCTACTGTTGGGTGGGTCGCACGTAGCAAGGATTCAGTACAACCCGTACATTCCTGCGCACCAATCCATAATACTGGTGGACGTTTAGGTTCGGTTAAAGCAGTGGTCATTTCTGCACTTGCCTTTGAACTTAACCCCATAGTCGCTGCAAGTGCGGTACATAACTTCATAAAATCCCGACGGGAAACTTCTACTAAAGCAGAAAATAATCCATCACTTCGTTGCATATCATCACTCCAATTGGCACGTTACTTGTATGGTTATTTTGTCTATAATATGCCTTGATAAGGTGAATTTATTTGATCATAATCAAAAATATTCTTATTTTTATAAGAGAGTGAAGCGTAAACCTCAGTTTGTATTGGTTTCCGCATAAAATGTTTTACTAAAACAAGGGGAGAAAGGGAGATTAATTTGGAATAGATAAAAAAATGGACAAGCAGATTATCTTACTTGCCCATCTTGATAAGTTAGTTATTAGCTATTTGTGCTTTTTTACGCTCTAAACGTAATACACCTAAATGCGTCATATAGCAGCAGAAAATACAGCCAGCTACAGCGAATAACAGTAGATAGAAACCTGCATCCCAACCGAATTTATCAGCCAAAATACCAAATAATGCAGTACCAGAGAAACTACCTAAAATGTAACTTAATAAACCACGTAAACCCGTTGCTGAACCTGCTGCGAAAGAAGGAACTAGCTCGATAGTTTGAAGTGAAGATAAGAACATTGGAACATAAATTAAGCATCCAATAATACCTGCACCGATGGTTACAGTTATTAAGTCACTACCACCCCAGTAAACAAACATTGCTGCGCCCACACCGAATAAGGTGATGATAGCAAGTGGCATACGGCGACCTTTGAAATAAGTATCAGTTAACCAACCTGCTAATAGCGTAGAAGGAATTGCTGCCCATTCAAAGATAGCAAATGCTGTCCCCATTTGAGCTTTAGTGAAACCTTTAGTTTCTAACAAATAAAGTGGTAGCCAGGTTAATACACCAAAACGGATCATATAAGTGAATACGTCGATAAAAGAAACAAACCACACATTAATGTCTTTCATAATGTAATCACGGAAGATTTCCCATGTGGTTAAGTTGACGTTTTCTTCTTTTGTGACAACTAATTCTTCATTTTCACTTTCAAGAATTTTTCCAACTGGTGGTAAGCCTTCATTGTAAGTACGACCCGCACCAAAGATGTAGAAAATAATCGCAACAATAGTAGCAATTGCTACAGGTACAACAAAGTGTGCGGCTTGCCAATGCTCTTGACCCAACCAAGCGATACTTGCACCCGCAATTGGGGCGACTAAACCACCACCTACGTTGTGAGAGATATTGAATATAGCGGTTGTTACACCACGAGATTTACGTGGGAACCAGCTTGCTAGTACGATGTACGCTGGACCAGCACCCATCCCTTGGAAGATACCATTAAGTACACAAAGGAATAAGAATGCCCAAAATGATGCACTGAAGCCCATCATTAAGTTTACTGCTGCCGACATCATTAAGCCGAAAATCATAAAGTGTTTCGGATTTGATTTATCTGCGATTGCAGACATGAAACCTTTACTTAAACCATAAACAATTAACATGGTACCGGAAATAAAACCGATATCTTTTTTGGTGAAACCAAAATCGCTAATTAATTCAGGAGAAGAAAGAAGGAAGTTATTACGTAAAATATAGAATGCTGCATAACCGATAAAGATGCCAAATAATGCATGCCATCTTAAGCGATTATAACGCTCTCTAATTTCAGTATCAGGAACAGGTGTACCTGGATTAGACTTTAGGAATGAAATCATGTGATAATCCTTTAATTTTTAGTACAACAAAACTCATTTCTATACAAAAAATGAGGTAGCGTCGTAATATAAGGAGAAAAATCGAGATGTCAAATAAAAAAATAACACAAACTTTGACCGCACTTTTATTTCGCAAAATAGTCAGTTTTTTGCTATAATTCGGCATGATTTTCATTACAAAATAGAGAAAAAATATGTCAGAAACACCGGTTACAGAAAATGCTTATGGTGCATCAAGTATTAAAGTCTTAAAAGGGCTTGATGCGGTTCGGAAACGTCCGGGCATGTATATTGGGGATACTGATGATGGTACAGGCCTACACCATATGGTGTTTGAGGTGGTGGATAATGCGATCGATGAAGCCCTTGCGGGTCATTGTTCCGATATTATCGTGACCATTCATGATGATAATTCTGTTTCCGTACAAGATGACGGCCGTGGTATTCCGGTAGATATCCATCCAGAAGAAGGTGTTTCTGCAGCAGAAGTCATCATGACAGTACTTCACGCGGGCGGTAAATTTGATGATAACTCCTATAAAGTATCAGGTGGTTTACACGGCGTGGGTGTTTCGGTGGTAAATGCACTTTCTAATAAATTGCAATTAACCATTCGTCGTCAAGGTCATGTGCATGAGCAATTCTATCACTTAGGTGAGCCTCAAGGGCCTTTAACCGTTATCGGTGAAACTCAAGCGACGGGTACAACGGTGCGTTTCTGGCCAAGTCCAGAAATCTTTGCGATTACAACTTTCGATTACAAAATTTTAGCAAAACGCTTACGTGAGCTTTCATTCTTAAACTCGGGTGTATCCATTCGTTTAATCGATAAACGAGATGGCACGGAAGATCACTTCCATTATGAAGGTGGTATTCAAGCGTTCGTTGAATATTTAAATAAAAATAAAAATCCAATTCACCCAAAACCATTCTATTTTTCAGCTGAAAAAGACGGTATTGGCGTGGAAGTTGCATTGCAATGGAATGATGGCGTAAACGAAAATGTTTATTGCTTTACCAATAACATTCCACAACGTGATGGTGGTACACACTTAGCCGGTTTTCGTGGCGCATTAACCCGTAGTTTAAATAGCTATATGGAAACTGAAGGGTTACTGAAAAAAGAGAAAGTGAGCACATCAGGTGATGACGCACGTGAAGGTTTGGTGGCGATTATCTCAGTGAAAGTGCCAGATCCTAAATTCTCTTCACAAACAAAAGACAAATTAGTGTCTTCTGAAGTGAAAAGTGCGGTTGAATCTGCCATGAATGAGCGTATGCAGGAATATTTATTAGAAAATCCAGCCGATGCAAAAATCATTGTAAATCAAATTATTACGGCTGCACGTGCGCGTGAAGCGGCTCGTAAAGCCCGCGAAATGACTCGTCGTAAAGGTGCATTAGATATTGCAGGCCTTCCGGGTAAATTAGCGGACTGCCAAGAAAAAGCTCCCGCACTGTCAGAACTTTACCTCGTGGAGGGGGATTCTGCAGGCGGTTCTGCAAAATCGGGTCGTGATCGTAAAACCCAAGCAATTTTACCGTTAAAAGGAAAGATTCTTAACGTTGAAAAAGCACGTTTTGACAAAATGCTTTCTTCTCAAGAAGTGGGTACATTAATTACAGCGCTTGGCTGTGGTATTGGCCGCGATGAATATAACCCGGATAAATTACGTTACCACCACATCATTATCATGACCGATGCGGACGTGGACGGTTCACACATTCGTACTTTATTGTTGACCTTCTTCTATCGTCAAATGCCGGAATTAATTGAGCGTGGTTACGTGTATATTGCTCAGCCGCCACTTTATAAAGTGAAAAAAGGTAAACAAGAGCGTTATATCAAAGATAACGACGAAATGGTGCAATATGAGTTAATGCTTGCGTTAGATGGTGCTGCGTTACATATTAGTGCTAATGCGCCGGCAATGAATGATTTAGTGTTCGAGAAATTATTGAGTGAATATAACAATGTTCAAAAATTAATCACTCGTTTAAGTCGTTATTATCCAGAGCCATTATTGCAAGGTTTGGTTTACCAACCACAATTAACCGTTGAGTTAATGCGTAATGAAAGTGCGGTCAAAAATTGGGCGAATTCTTTTGTTGCGTACTTAACCGAAAAAGAAACAGAAGCGCATTTATATTCAGCGAGAACACAATTTAATAGTGAACGCCAAGTATATGAAGCAGTCATTACCGTTCGTAAACACGGTATTGATACCGATTACTTCATCAATTTTGATTTTGTGACGGGCAATGAATTTGCGAAGATTACCGTATTCGGTCAGCAAGTGAATGGCTTGCTAGAAGAGGGCGCTTACGTTACTCGTGGTGAAAAAACTCAACCCGTTCAATCATTTGAACAGGCTGTTGAATGGTTGATGAAAGAATCTCGTCGTGGCTTAGAAATCCAACGCTATAAAGGGTTAGGTGAAATGAATGCTGAGCAACTTTGGGAAACCACTATGGATCCAAATGCTCGTCGTATGTTAAAAGTATCAATTAAAGATGCTGTTGCCGCAGACCAACTCTTCACCACATTGATGGGAGATGAAGTTGAGCCTCGTCGTGAATTCATTGAAATGAATGCATTGCGAGCAAACTTAGACGTTTAGTCTAGTACTCAAAAATATCACTAAAAATGACCGCACTTAGGGAAACCAAGTGCGGTATTTTTTTTCTCATTTAGAAATAGAAATAATTTTCAATTAGATCTGTTATTTGTTTATATTCTTTATTATAATTTTTGCGACTTTTATCGCTTAAAGACAATGATGCGAAATAGACTTGTTTTTAGTTGTTAGATTGATAGCAAAGTACGCATAGTAATGTGCGTACTTCTTTTTTGTTTTTAGGAGCAATCATTATGATGATAGATAAACGCCTAATTAACACGGTGGCCGACAGTAAAAAATGGATTGGCATCACTGTGTTATGGAATTGGGTGGCGTTAATTGGTGGGATTATTAGTGCCGTCGTGTTTTCTTATATTTTACAGGCGGCTTATTTTAATGAACTGGGCCCTATAAGTGCGGTCATTTTCGGTATCGTTTTAATTGCTGCTTTGGCGTTGCGTGCCTTTGCAGGTAAAAAATCGGTGCAGGCCTCTTATTTTGCCAGTACGAAAGTCAAACATGAGCTGCGTAGCCTCATCTATCGCAAATTGGCTTCGATGCCACTAAACCAAGTGAATCAACAATCTACGTCAAACATCATTCAAGTGGCTTCAGAAGGTGTGGAACAACTTGAAATCTACTTTGGGCGTTATTTGCCTCAGCTTTTTTATAGCTTGCTTGCACCGCTCACACTCTTCGCTTTTCTGATCTTTTTCAGCTTTAAAACAGCCGTAATTTTACTGATTTGTGTGCCACTGATTCCGATGTCGATCATTGCGGTGAATAAAATTGCGAAAAAACTCTTGGCAAAATATTGGGCCATTTATGTAGGATTAGGCAGCAGTTTCTTAGATAACCTACAAGGTTTAATCACGCTAAAAATCTATCAAGATGATGCTTATAAAGCGAAAGCAATGGATGAAGAAGCGGAACATTTCCGCAAAATTACCATGAAAGTGCTTACCATGCAGCTTAACTCGGTATCACTCATGGATTTACTTGCTTATGGTGGTGCAGCAATTGGGATTTTAACGGCTTTGTTGCAATTCCAAGCGGATCAATTAACCGTATTAGGTGTCATTTTATTTATTCTGCTTTCTTCTGAATTCTTCATTCCGCTTCGGTTATTGGGTTCTTTCTTCCATGTGGCGATGAATGGTAAAGCGGCATCAGATAAGATCTTTACATTGTTAGATACGCCAGTGGAAACTCAAACACAAGCGGTCGATTTTGCAGCGAAAAATGCCATTCAAGTGGATATCCAAGATCTGCATTTTGCTTACAGCGAAGAGAAACCAGCAATTACAGGCTTAGATTTAAGCATCTTACCAAATCAGCTTACGGTATTTGTGGGTAAAAGTGGTTGTGGTAAATCAACCTTGGTTTCATTGCTAATGGGCTTTAATAAGGCGCAACAAGGCAAAATTCTATTCAACGGCCAAGAAATTCAAGAGATTGATCGTCATTCGTTTTATGAAAAAGTCTCTTTGGTGAGCCATAGCAGTTATGTGTTTAAAGGTACGCTACGTGAAAACATGAAGATGGCGAAAGTTGATGCCACAGATGAGCAAATTTACGCGTGTTTAGAACAAGTCAATCTGGCGCAATTCGTCCGAGATAATGGTGGATTAGATATGCCGCTATTAAGCCGTGGTGCGAATTTATCTGGCGGTCAAATTCAACGTTTAGCTTTAGCACGAGCGTTATTACATAATGCAGCGCTTTATATTTTTGACGAAGCGACCAGTAACATTGATGTGGAAAGCGAAGAAATTATTTTGCAGTTCATTCAGCAATTTAAACAACAGAAAACCATTGTGATGATTTCTCACCGCTTGGCCAATGCCGTGAATGCCGACTGCATTAATGTGCTTGAGCAAGGCAAATTGATTGAGCAAGGCACGCATAAAGACCTCATGGCAAAACAAGGTGCGTATGCTGAAATGTTCCAACAACAAAAAGATTTAGAACAAATTAGAGAGGTGGTAAATGCGTAAAAATGGTTTTGTTGTAATGGGGCATTTGTTGAAATTAGTGACTCCATTGGCGCACATCATGGCGTTTACTATCACCATGGGAACGCTCGGTTTTCTGGCTGCCATCTTTATTATGGTACTTGGGGCGATGGGTTTAGTGAATTTATTAAACTTTGACACCCATTTAAGTTTTTCTGGAATTTTGACCGCACTTATCGTGTTAGCGGTGGCTCGTGGCGCATTGCGTTATTTAGAGCAAATGTCAGGACACTATATTGCTTTTAAATTATTGGCATTATTGCGTGATAAAGTGTTTTCTTCTTTACGCCGCTTGGCTTTTGTGAAGTTGCAAGACAAGCAAGCGGGGCAATTAGTGTCCTTGGTGACTAATGATATCGAATTGCTCGAAGTATTCTATGCGCATACCATTGCACCAATTATGATCGCATTTTTTACTTCTGCGATTTTATTGTTGGTCTTCGCTCATCTTTCAGGTTGGTTTGTGGTTGTAGCATTAGCCGCTTATTTAACGGTAGGTGTGATTCTACCAATTATCACCACCAAATTGGCGCGTGAAGATGGCAGACGCTATCGTGAATTAGTAGGCGAAATGAATGACTTCTTCCTCGACAGTGTACGAGGTATGAAAGAAATTCAGCTTTTCGGTTATGCAAAAAAGCGTTTAGATGAAATTCAACAACGCAGCCAAAAAATCGATACAGCTTTTGAGCGCATTAAAGCTCAAGAAGCCAAAGTGCGCGTTTACACTGAAGTGGCAGTATCGGCGTTTAACATCATTATGTTATTCACGGGCTTAATTTTGTTTAGTCTAGATAAGATTGATTTCTCAGCCTTTTTAATTGGCGTGATTTTATTGATGTCGAGCTATGGCCCGGTTATTGCATTAAGTAACCTTTCAAGCAACTTGTTACAAACCTTGGCTTCAGGTGAGCGTGTATTAAGCTTGCTAGCAGAAGAACCCGAATTAAAAGACGTAGAAAATGCGGTCGATTTAAAAGATGTTTCTCGCATTGATGTTGAGAACGTAAGTTTTGCTTATGGTGAAGAACAAATTTTATCGGATGTTAGTTTATCTGTGAAAAAAGGTGAAATCTTAGGGATTCACGGCAGAAGCGGTAGCGGTAAAAGTACCTTGTTAAAACTGCTGATGCGTTTTTATGATCCTAAATCGGGTAGCATTAAAATTAACGGTGAAACCTTACCGAATATCAATACCTGTAGCTTACGTGACAATATGGCATACATTACCCAGCAAACCTATATTTTCAACGAAACCATTGAGGAAAATATCCGTCTTGCGCGCCGTGATGCAACGTTAGAAGAAATTATGGAAGCCGCGAAGAAAGCATCAATTCATGATTTCATTTTGAGTTTGCCAGAAGGGTATCAAACGAAAATGACCGAATTAGGCGGTAACTTGTCTGATGGTGAAAAACAACGTATCGGTATTGCTCGTGCATTCTTGCACAATGCGCCGATTATTTTACTCGATGAACCGACTAGCAATTTGGACAGTTTAAACGAAGCGATGATTTTGAAATCATTGCTGAACGTAAAAGCAGAAAAATTGATTATTCTCGTGAGTCATCGTCAATCCACCATGGCGATTTGCGATCAGGTGATTGGCATTGAGAATGGAAGAATGTCGTAAGGCAGTGAGAAAAAGAGCGGTCAAATTGACCGCTCTTTTTTATTTTCTTAATTTCACTAACTCAACTTCGTGATTTTCACCTTTTCTAAGAATGAGATTGGCGCGCTCACGAGTCGGCAGAATGTTTTGTTTTAAATTCAATCCATTAATGTTATCCCAAATGTTGCTAGCCGTTTCAATGGCTTCCTGCTTAGAGAGATTGGCATAATGTTTAAAATAGGAATCCGGATTAGTGAAAGCACTTTGACGGAATTTTAAGAATCGCTTGATGTACCATTCTTTGAGTAAATTCTCGTCTGCATCAACGTAAATGGAGAAATCCACAAAATCAGACACGAAGGTTTGATTTGCTTTATTTGAACCCGTTTGGAGAACGTTTAACCCTTCCAAAATTAAAATATCCGGTTGATCGACAATATCGAACTTATCAGGAACAATATCGTAAGTCAGATGAGAATAAATAGGCGATTTCACTGATGGCTTACCTGATTTGATATCAGCTAAAAAACGAATTAATTTCGCCGTATCATAAGAAATAGGAAAGCCTTTTTTTTGTAGCAAATCGTCTTTTTTTAGTTTTTCTAATGGATACAGGAAACCATCGGTAGTAATCAGATCAACTTTTCGTTCGGTAGGCCAGTGGGTTAGCAACGATTGCAAAATACGTGCCGATGTACTTTTCCCAACAGCCACACTACCCGCGATACTAATGATGTAAGGGACTTTAGGGCTTTGTCCGCCAAGAAAACGATTTAAAACCGTTTGGCGGCGAAGGTTTTCATCAATATAGTAGTTAATCAGACGTGCAAGCGGCAGATAAATGGTGCTGACTTCATCAAGAGAAAGCTCTTCATTAAAACCTAAAAGCGGTTTGAGATCTTGCTCCGTTAATTTTAGCGGAACAGATTTTCTTAATTCGGCCCATTGCTGACGACTAAAGTTCAGAAAGGGGGTGAGTTGTTCGGTAATTTCCACGGTGCTTTATATCTAGAGTGAAAAAATTGGACAAAATATACCCTATAAATGAGTTGTGATCATCGTTTTTTATTAAAATTGGTGAGTTTTAAAACAAGAATGTGGCTTTTTGCTTGTAAATTAGGCGAATAGTTAAAAAAAACGTATTTTTCATAAAAAAAACTTGTCAGGCATAAAATTTTCCATATAATACGCCTCACTTGCTTACAACACGCCGACTTAGCTCAGTAGGTAGAGCAACTGACTTGTAATCAGTAGGTCACCAGTTCGATTCCGGTAGTCGGCACCAT